>OJAW01000096.1_pt1 | contig 69617 bp, 77 predicted proteins | sample 1589151 | NCBI WGS metagenome assembly OJAW01 (sample SAMN03283290) | human gut metagenome | biome: human-associated habitat; material: feces | host: Homo sapiens | place: Peru | collected 2012
CTTAAAATCCCTCGGTAGCAATACCGTACCGGTTCAAGTCCGGTCACCAGCACCAAGGCAGTGTTCATTTGAGCACTGCTTTTTTGTTTTGTATACAAAATAAATATCAAATGGCGACACAAAAACAAGTGATATGCTTGAAAACAAGATACAGGCAAAGAGTAACGAGTTAAACAATTGGTGCAAAGCTAATAACTTAAAGCGTGACTATTCAAGAGAACTTGTATCTGAACAGATAGTGAAGAAGTCGAACTTTACTAAATGGTCGGATAGTGGTAATATAGTAAGTGCTAAAACATCATTTGGGAATGAAATTGAATATAACCCGAATGCGGTTTATAATATTGACATTAAGGAATATACCTCAAATGTGAATAAAGGTTTGTCAACCGCTGCGAAAAGTGTTGCCGAAAAAGGTTATAAGGATAATCTTGAACATTTGGAATTGGTGAATTTAAATACAGGCGAAACTGAATATCAAGAAGTAGGAACAGAAATAAGCGTAGGCGGTCAAAACTTTTGGAATTATATAAAAAGTCCAGAAAATTTAAGCAAACGATATATGTTTGTTCATAATCATAATGACAACGGAACATTTAGCGAAACTGACTTAACAACATTGTGTAAGAATAATATTATAGACGGTTTTATGGTGTCAAGGTATGACGGAACGGTTGAAGTAATACAAAGCAACGGTAAACATATTACTACTTCTTTTTTGCAAGATACATACAAAGACGAAATGGAAAAAATAAATAAACTTAGCAGAACAGGCGTTATAACTCCAGGTGAAAGGACAAGAATGAGGGAAACAATGCTTGTTAATAATGCAATTAAAGATTATACAAAAGGACTGATAAAATGGAAGAATGGGCAACGAATACAATGAAACATAATCCGTGGTGGCGAGATAATATGAAACCTGACGAATATGATAAAGAAAGAGAGTATTACTTCAAAAACTTCGATTCGTTAGTTAAAAATGGTAAATATACACCACTTTGGAAACAGAACAGCAAATAATTAAGGGAAAATATTAGTTTCAATATACAGAAGCATAGCGAAAGCTGTGCTTTTTTATTGTTCAAAAGAAACAAAGAAAAAATTTAGCACAGTAGTTTATCTATTGTGCTTTTTTTATGCCCTGCGAATATGGCGTTTAAACTGTTCGGACTGTTGTAAGACAAAAGGCACTTTCACATTTGAAAGTGCCTTTACAAATTTTACTTGTTAACTACATTTTGCGGATTGCCGTCAATAAACGCTTTGAGATTATCCTCAAGTATGCCCAAAAGGCGTTTTCTTGTTTCATAAGCTGCCCAAGCAATATGCGGAGTGATTATACAATTCTTTGCCGTAAGGAGTGGGTTATCGGCTGTTGGCGGCTCAACTCTCAAAACATCAACTCCTGCCGCCTGAATATCACCGTTATTAAGGGCATCGGCAAGATCTCGGTCATTTACAACAGGACCTCTTGATGTATTAATTATGATAGCACTTTTTTTCATTTTTGAAATAGCGTTCTTATCAATCAAATTTTCTGTTTGCGGTGTGAGAGGACAATGGCAGGTGATTATATCACTTTCCTTACAAAGCTTGTCAAAATCAACAAATGTAACATTTTTAAATTCATCAGGCTTTGGATGAGGAGTAAACACCAAAACATTCATACCGAACGCTCTTGAAATTTCTGCAACTCTTTGTCCGATTGAACCGAATCCAACAATACCGATTGTCTTTCCGTCAAGTTCTGTTAACGGTGCTTTCCAGAAGCAAAAGTCAGGGCAAGATGTCCATTCACCGTTATGAACAGCATCGCTGTGAAGTGAAACCTTGTTTGTAATTTGCAAAATAAGTGCAAAAACAAGCTGTGCAACCGCTGCTGTTGAATACGCAGGAATATTTGAAACAACAATGCCTTTTTTCTTTGCCGCATCGCAATCCACAACATTATATCCTGTTGACTGCAAGCCGATATATTTTAAGTTTGGCATTTGTTCAAGCATTTCTGCTGTGATTATAGTTTTATTTATAATAAGAGCGTCTGCATCTTTTGCACGCTCAAGCACTTCTTCCGGTGCAGTTCTTTCATATACGGTAAAATCGCCGTACTTCTTAAAGTTTTCCCATGATTGGTCACCCGGATTTGTTGTATATCCGTCTAAATTAACAATCTTCATAATATCACTCCTTTACCTTATAGTACAAATTATATCCCTTCTAAATAAATAAATCAACCGATTTATTGAAAGATTGATAAATATATTGTATAATTTAATCATATTATTAATGTCTATACTTTTAACCAAAACGGTGATATAATGAAAAAAGCATTAATGATATTATTTTCCGGATTTTTACTTATAGCTGTTTGCATAAATTTAAGTTATAAAATTGATGATGTTATGGTAAAAACAGTCGGCATCAATAATGTTAAAACAAAAAAGACTGTAATCATTGACCCGGGTCACGGAGGAATTGATGTCGGTACCGTCGGAATTGACGGTTCACTTGAAAAAAATATTAATCTTTCAATATCACTTGATTTGTATGATTATCTTATGGTTTCGGGAATAAACACCGTTTTAACCCGTGACGGTGATTATGAAGTGTACAAGGCAGGGGAGAAAAGAACAAAATCCGACCTTTACAATCGTATGGACTTTATAAATTCCGTACCTGACAGTATTTTAATTTCTATTCATCAAAATCATTTTGAAAACGAGGCCGAGTGGGGGACTCAAGTTTGGTTTTCTCCGAATGATGAAATCAGTCCGACATTTGCAGACAAAATTTTACAAAGCGTAAAGAAAAATATTCAGCCGGAAAACAAAAGAGAAAATAAAGTATCAGACAACAGTTATTACATATTATACAAAGCTCAAAAACCGTCTGTAATGGTAGAATGCGGCTTTGTCAGCAATAAAAATGAAAACAACAAATTGCAGGATAAAGAATATCAAAAAGATATGGCATATTCTATTCTTGCAGGAATTTGTGAGGATGTATAATGGCAAAAGTAAAATCCGTATATGTGTGCAGTGAATGTGGCTACGAAAGCGTAAAATGGTTTGGTAAATGCCCTAGCTGCGGCGAATGGAACACAATGGAGGAGCAAACTCCGGTTGTATCCGCAAAAGGCGTTACAAGGTCAAAAGCAACAATAAAACCTGTTCAAATGCTTAACGAAATAGACAGCGACATTGAAAAACGACTTTCAACAGGCATAAAAGAATTTGATCGAGTGCTCGGCGGCGGAATTGTAGAAGGAAGTTTAGTTTTACTTTCAGGTGATCCGGGTATCGGCAAGTCAACTATTTTGCTTCAAATATGTCAAAGTTTAGGACAAAAACACAAAATATTATACATCAGCGGCGAGGAATCGGCACGACAAATCAGGCTTCGTGCCAACAGGCTCAGTGTTGACACCGATAATTTATTTATTCTTGCCGAAACCGATGTTTCAATTATAGTTGAAACAATAAAGGTTGAAAAGCCGGATATGGTTATAATCGACTCAATTCAAACTATGATGATTGATGATATTTCATCTTCAGCCGGCAGTATTACACAAGTAAGAGAATGTACAAATATTTTTATGCACCTTGCCAAATCGCTCGGAATCCCGATTTTTGTCGTTGGCCATGTTAACAAAGACGGTGCAATTGCAGGTCCAAAAGTGCTTGAACACATTGTTGATACTGTGTTATATTTTGAGGGCGAACGCAATTATTCATACAGAATTTTACGCAGTGCAAAAAACCGATTTGGTTCAACAAACGAAATCGGTGTGTTTGAAATGACTCAAGGCGGAATGAATGAGGTTGAAAATCCTTCACTTATGATGCTTTCGGGCAGACCGAAGAATACAAGCGGAACATGTGTTGCATGCACCATGGAAGGCTCACGACCGATTCTTGCCGAAGTTCAAGGTTTGGTTACTTCATCAGGTTTTGGAACGCCAAGACGAATGAGCACGGGCTTTGATTACAACCGAATGAGTATGATCATTGCAGTTCTTGAAAAGCGTGCAGGATATTTATTCAACGGAATGGATGCGTATTTGAATGTAATCGGCGGATTAAAGCTTTATGAACCTGCAGCTGATTTAAGCGTTGCTATGGCGTTGATTTCATCATTAAAGGACAAACCTGTAAACGAAAACACGCTTGCATTTGGTGAAATCGGACTTGCAGGAGAAATCAGAGCCGTAAATAATTGTGAGCAAAGAATTACCGAGGCTCAACGTCTCGGCTTCACAAAATGTATTATTCCGTTTCATAATTACAAATCTTTGTCCAAAGAAATAAAAATCAATATGGACATAGTACCTGTACGAAACATCCGTTCGGCATTCGATGCAATTACTGAAGAATAACAATTATACCTAAATTTAAATAAATTAATGAAAGGAAAAAAATACTCAAAACTCCCCTTTATTTCGCAAAATATTAATTCAAACTGAAATTAAAGGTTGATATTTTGTTATATTTTGATATAATAAAAGTAGAGCAGGGGCTAACTGCTCTACCCGTTGTATCAATTATTTGAATGTGATGTCAAATTTGATACTAATCTTTTTGATAGTCGTTCTTAAACTAAGGACGGCTATTTTTTGTCCATTAATTAAAAAATAAACATTTACACCTTTAAAGATAACAACGAAGCCGAAGGAGGTGAGAAAATGACAGGAAGAGAAACCTACGAATTACTTGTATGGTTAAAAAAAGAAGGCTACACATTTGAACAAGCAACAGACTTAATCAAATGTATAGCCGAAAAGAAATCTGATGATTAAACATCAGGCAACAGAGTACCCCAAGTGCTCCGTTGTTTTTATTTTATCAAAGCATTTCAAAATTATCAAGCATTACTTGAAAATTTTAATGTAAAATGCTAAAATAAACATAATATATGCGAAAGGAATTATCTAAAGTAAAACTCCCTTTTTTTCGCAAAATATTAAGTTAAAAGTAAATACCGTGCGTAGCACCCTTGCGCAAGTATCACTATATTAACGACCTTATGTCGTTGTGATTGCGCCTATCGACCTTATGTCGATACATGCTTTAGCATGATTAAAAAGGGAAGCCCGGGGCGAATTGCTCCGAGCTTTTTTATTGTGTCAAAATATAGTTAGTACTATTTTTTCTTTTTATTGCTTTTTTCTTCTAATTCCTTTAGTTTTTCATCTGTTTTTCTTTTTAATTTTCTTGTTGCTATTTTAAATATTGTTATAATCACTTCAACAATAAATGCTAAAATCATTAAACCTATTAATGATTTTGCTAATGTTCCCATACTTGAAGATACATTATCTAAAACATTTTTTGTTAATTCATCGTTGATATTTGTTGTTGTTTCTAATAAAAATAAATTCATTTTTGTTTCTCCTTGTTATTTTATTTATTAATATCATTTGTCATTCCTAATATGTAATCAGCTGATACTTTGTAAAATTTGCAAATTTTCACTATTTCTTCAGGTGTTGGATTTACAGCACCTGTTTCTAATCTGCTAATTTTTCTTTGTGACATATTTAATAATTTTCCTAAATCCTCTTGTTTTAATCTTGGTTCAGTAAATTCTCTTAATTCTTTCATCCTTTCAGCAAACATATTTATCACCTCAACTTTATTATAATAGTCAAAAATTGACTATTGACATTTAGACATATTTTGACTATAATAAATTTGTAGTCAATTTGTGACTACGATGGCTCCTTATTTCTACACTCTGTGAAGTGCAAAGAGGAAATATGTCGGCAATATCTTCCCGGCGGTACAAAAGTAAGATATCGAGCTTGCATAGCTGACGAGTTAATGCAGGCTCAACTAAACGAGAGTAGGTGATATAATATTCAAGTAATAGCTGTAATATATGTGATTTATTGCTTTATTTGTTCTTTTATCCCGCCTATTTATGCAACGAAAAAGGTTAAAAACAAGAAGAAAGAAAGGAATGTAAACGCATATGAAAGTGAAAATTACTGGTCAGTTCCTCGAGAATGGTAGCTATCATTCGTCGAAAACCAACACGGATGTTGTTTATACCACTGTTCTTGTCGATGCTACTGCTTTACAAGTTACTGGAATTCAACAACCGCCTTCAGTTAAACGACTTGATAAGATTGATTTAACTGTTGACCTTCGAGCTTATGGCTCTCAACTTATGGCAACCTATATGCCGGAGATTTAGTTATGAATTCTTTATCTCCGGAAGAAATGGTTTCAGCCGTAAAGTTTGCCGGAACATGCTTAGCATATTTGTTTTTTATCATCGGTGGCATTTTAGGTGCAATTCTTGAAAGTCGCTTTGATTTCATAAAATGGTGAGGTGTAAAAAATGCAACAAATATTGTTTGAGCTTGCAAAGGCAAATATTGATATTCCGACTTACACTGTTGCTGGCGTTGTCGCCGGGTTCGGATTCAGTTTATTCTTGTCTATGCTGGGAAAGAGCATATACACGATATTTAATTCTATAGAAAGGAGTAGCTATTAATGAAGATTTCTGAAAAGGTAAAAAAGGCAGCTTCAAAGATTGGTGCAGCTCTCACTGGAATTGGTGTAACTGCTGCAACTTCTGTAACAGCTTTTGCAGCTGAAACAGGAACTGAAGGTACTAATGTTGCTTCAGAAGTTCTTAATTCGGTTAAAACTGGAATGAACTCTGCTAACGGTAGTATTGTTGACTTGCTTAAGATTGCCGTTCCGATTATCATCGGTCTTGTAGTCGGTGTCGTTGTCGCAAAGGCTGGTATTGGCTGGGTTAAGAACATCGGTTCAAAGGCAAAATAAGTTGTACTTTTTAAACAAAAAGACTTCGTTGCGGTTTTTTAGCAACGAAGTCTTTTTTTCATTAATAGCACACATTATTTATGTTTGAAAATATGGTCTGCGGTGTAGCCAATGTCGGCGAACGAAAATATAGAATATTAGCCGTTTTTATAATTGCTGTAATGGTTTCTATGTCTGCATTTCTTATGCCGGTTCAAGTTTACGCTGCAGGGGAAGCAATTTCTGTTCTTGTCGGAACTCTTGCCGGACTTATAACAGAATCGGTTGCCGGTTCTGCTCTTGCCGCTGCAGGTTGCGCCGCTTTAATTCCTGAGTTTGCCGGGGCTTTTATTGCAGTCGCTGTCGGTTTGGGGGTGACTTTAACTGTTTATCAATTATATCAATGTTTTGAATCCTGGTGGGGGACATCCGGCAATGTTTCAGATTTTAAAATGGTTGCTGGTTCTTACGATAGCACGCTTCACAAAGTCGTCGCTACACCTTTTGTTTTTTCTTTAATTGCTAATTTGATAAAAAACAAAATACTTGATTTGCAAACTTCAGAAGTCGCTGAAGATAATTCTGTTCCGTCTTTTACCGGAATGCAAACTCTCGGATCTACAATTTGGACAGCTAATTCTAAAAACACTTATGAAAAATCATTTGATTTAAATAAAGCAACTTTTACTGATGGTTTTCGTTTAAGTTGGAATTCTGGCGCTAACCGTTTAACTCATTATTGTAAACTGTCTTCCGGCAATGTTACTTTAAATCTTGAAGCTTCTCAGATAACCGATATTAAAATTAAATCTGATTCAACTTCTGATTGTCCTACTATTGATATTTCACTTAATCATTATTCGCCTATTTTTACAGCTTCATCTGCTAAAATTGCAACTTCTTTTAAACAAGTAGTTGATAAAGAAAAAAATGATATTCGTCAATTTAATGATGTACAAGATTTGAAAATTAAATCTTGTACTTATATCAATCCAGCTAATAAAAACGTTACTATTAAACTTTCAGATTATGATGCTGCGACAAAGAAATTTTACATTCCTTATAGCCAAAAATCACGTTGTGTCGGATTGCTTTTAACTGACGGAACTATAACTACTACATTCGATAGTGATAAAGATTTTGCTTATAAGCTTTTATATAAAAGTGCTTATTATGGTGAAGTTTATACTAAAACCGGTGAATTTTACTGGAAAGACCCTGTTTCAACAACTGCTTTTCCTATGCCAAATTTAAAAGAAGTTTCTGAAAGCTATTCTAAATCTCGTGATGTTATAAGTACAACAGCCGATGACATTAATAAGAAAATTAAAACCGGGGATATAACAAAAGATACAGCCGGATCTATTTCAATCGGAATGGCTCCGACTGCTGTCGGTAAATTAACTAATACATCAACTGCCCAGGATGTCGAAAAAGTAAAAATAACTGATGTTGCTTTACCAACTCAAGTTGAAGCTGATAAAACTGCGAAAGAAGAAGCTAAAATTGACCCGCCCGGTAATATCGGTGCAGCCTTCAGGCAAGGCGGCGATATGATTATTGACGGAGCAATGACAATTTCTGATAAATTTCCGTTTGATGTCATTAAATGTGCTTACGAATGGCTACAGACTCTTGTACAAGACGGTAAGCCTATTGTTACGGAATTTACTATAAACATCCCGAAAATCGGTTCTGTGCCCGTCAAAATCGATTTTTCAGAGCGATAGGATGTTGTAATTGTCATTAACTGGATATGCATTGTAGGCTGCGGCTTGGGTCTCATTCTTACAAGTCGTGAATGGCTCAAGGCTATTTAATGGAGGTGTTTTTATGATTGTAAAAATGGCTATTTCGCAAAAGGTTTGTGATATTATCACGGATGTTTGTCAAGGTTTGGCAAACTTTCTATCTTGGATTTTAAATCTGCTTCCTGATGACCCTTTGAACCTTAATTCTCTTCTTTCTCCTCCTCAAAGCGTTAAAGAAGTTCTTGCCTGGGTTAATTGGCTTATACCACTTCGTGTAATGATTTCAATGATTGCCACTTGGTTTGTTGCAATAATGCTTTTCCAGGTTCTGCGTTTCGGCTTCAAAGCTCTTCAACTCATTTGATAATCAAAGCTTTGCTTTAATTGCTCATTAGCCCCTTGCGAAAAGGGGCGGGCGCGTGTTTGTTTGAACCTGCGAGAGCAGGTGAGTTTCGCTTGAGCGACGGCGGGGTTCGTCTATTCGTTCCCTATATTAATAATTTAGAGGTGATTTTTTATGTTAAATAACTCAATTTGCCCGGGTTGTAATAATCGTTATAATTGCCCGGCTTTAAAAGATGATATTGTTTGTGACGATATAACCGGCTATGTGATAGAGTGTGAACGCTTTGACGGTTACGTTACTGTAGATAAATTCTAAGAGGTGATTTTATGCTTCAGACTTATACCGGCACTCCCGGAAGTGGCAAGTCTTATCATATCGTTTCAGATATGATAAATCATATCAAAATTGGCGGTATTGTTGTTACTAACCTTGAGCTTGACATTAAAAATATTCTTAAATATCATCCAAAGATAACACAACAAGATTTAGATGAAAGACTTATCATTCTTCCAAACTCTTCAATTACTCCAAAGCTGCTATTTAACATCAGCTTACAAAATATTAATAATCAATATGCAAGACTTCTTGTTATTGATGAAGCCGGAGACTTATTCAATACAAGAGAATGGAACAATGCTAATCGTCCCGGTTGGCTCAAGTTCTTCAGAATGCACCGTCATTTGCGTTATAATTGCATTTTAGTAAGTCAACATAGGAAAATGTTAGATAAACAAATACAATGGTTGTTTGATACCGACGTGCAGCATAGAAACATCAAAGAATATGGTTTCCTGGGTTGGCTGCTGCATCTCCTTTTTCCAAAGTTGTTTATTGCCGTTAGCGTTTACGTTCCTATTAATGCAAAGTCCGGAAGTACTTTTGTCTGGCTTAAAAAGAAGTATTATGATTGTTATGACACTTATACATTAGATAGTATTTCCGGAGGGGAATTTGATTGATTTAAGCGCCGCTTTTTTAGAAGTGGAACATTCGAAACATTTTGTAAAAAAGCGGCGCTCTGTCACTTTATATTAGTAAGTTATATATTATTTATACTTGACTATACATCATATAAGAACCACGGAGGTTTTTTTATATGTACAAAATAGAACCTAAAAAGAGGCTCGAGAAGATAGTTATATCAGGTAATGTAGTAGAATATATCAGATATGCAAAACCTATTCCTGTCGAAAGATTAGATAACAGAGATACTCACCGTACCGGAGAAAATGAATCAAAGCTTGATTGTAATCTTGTTAGGGCACGTCAGGAAATTCGTCGTGTTGTTTGGTGCAATCAAACACAGTACAGTAAATTTGTAACCTTGACTTATAAAAATACTTGTCTTGATTATGACCAAATGCTATATGATTTCAAACAGTTTATTAAGAAATTAAGACGCAGGGGATTTATTACACCTTATGTTTGGATTTCTGAACATCAAAAAGAAAGGGGATTGAAAGAAGGGAATGAAGGAAGTCTTCATATACATATCGTGTTTTTTACAGATGATTATATTTCAAATAATACGATTGCTGAGTGCTGGGGTCTCGGTTTTACAAAAATTAACGCTATTGAGCATGTAAATAACTTAGCTGCTTATGTTTGTAAATATCTTACTAAAGAGGAGTTCAACCTTTATGGTAAGAATTCTTATCATTGTTCAAGAGGTTTGAAAAGACCTATTGTCTTTGGTAATGACGGCTACATGGGTGACTGGCTACAAGAAACAAACCCTGAAATTTTTGAAAATGTAGAATTCAATTTTGCGAACACTTCAGAATACGCTTATCGAGCGTCTGATGGCTCTTTAGTAAAGAATTCAATAATTTACAAGCAAGGAGTATGGAAACGTGAAAAAGAATGAAATAGACCTTGCAGAAATTGAAAAATTACTTGATTCATTGTCTGATGACGATATAGATATTTTATCAATAGAATTCACTGAAAATAAAAAGCTTGTCTTATATATGAAAAAAACGTTGTCAACTGTTCATACTGTCGACAAACAAGCTTCAATAGATGAGCTTATGGCTCTGATTTCAAAAATTGAAAATTATTCCGAAATTGACGAATGAATGAATTAATGTTATAATAATTGTATAAGAACATTTTAGAAAGGCTAAAATACTCAAATAAAACGAAAGGAAAAGCATTGTCTAAAGCTCCCTCTATTTCGCAAAATATTAATTTTGCGAAAAAATTAATTCTTGCTTTAGATAGTATAAAGACTTTTGAAGCGAGAAGATTTTATAAAGTTACCTGCTTTAGTGCAGGATTATTTAACTTATGTTGAAGCGATTAAAGGACACAGTTCTTTATCGGTAATTGAATATGCAAGTGATTTGAGGACCTTTTTCCGTTTTATGGCTAAACACAAAGGTCTTTATTCTGATGTTGTTCCTGACGAAGAAATAGATTTAACTCAAATTGATTTAAACTTTATAAAAAGCATTACATTAAATGACACATACACCTTTTTGATTTATTGCAAAAATGTACGCGGCAATAATGAATCAACCCGTGCCCGCCGTGTTGTATGTATCAGAAGATTTTTCAGTTATTTTTCGGATAATCTCGGACTGTTGCCTTCTAATCCCATGAAAAATCTTGATGCACCAAAAACAAAAAAAGCTCTTCCGAAATACCTTACTTTGGAAGAAGCTCAAAAATTACTATCTGTAATAGACGGCAAATATAAAGAACGCGATTTTGCAATCATTACTCTTTTTTTAAACTGTGGCATGCGTCTTGCCGAACTTGTGTCTATTGACTATACGGATATTAAATCAGATGGCACACTTGTCATTACAGGTAAAGGAAACAAAGAAAGAACTATTTACCTTAATCAGGCATGTATTGACGCTATAACAGAATATATGAAGGTTCGCCCTAATGATAAAGTAAAGGATCGCGCTCTCTTTATCAGCAGTCGTTATCAAAGAATAAGTCCTCGTATGGTTGAAATTATGGTTGCAAACAATCTTGAAAAAGCAGGGCTTGGCGGCCGAGGATTATCAGTGCATAAGCTTCGGCATACTGCCGCTACACTTATGTATCAGCACGGAAATGTAGATGTACTTGTACTAAAAGAAATTCTCGGTCATGAAAACTTGGGTACAACCGAAATATACACTCACATTCAAAGCGATGCGTCAAGACAAGCTATTGACTCTAATCCACTTGCAAACAACAAGCCTAACTTTAAATCTTGATTATTGAATTAAAAAGATAAATTATAAGCGAATTTACAAATGAAATTATAATAATTTCTGCTCCGTATTTTAAAAATGATTTTAAATAATCTGCAAGAACAATCTGTTTTTCCGAATTTTTTTGTACAGATATATCAAAAATGTTTTTGCTCAACTCTTTTGATGCGGAAATTGTATAAAACAGAATTACCATAAAAGCCGCAGTTTCGGGTACAATCATCAAAAGTGAGTACCCTATTCCCTTTAATGAATACAAATTGTAATAAAAAGCAACTTTTATCGCTACTTCAAATCCGCATAAAAGCGGAACAAGATTTATAATAGGAAAACCTATAATACAAAGCCCGAGAAGTATTGTAAAAACATATATAATAAGATAAACAGACAGTCTGTCAACCGCTACGGAAAGCAGACTGTCGCCTTTTACTGTCAAAAAGTCACTTACATATGATGAATACTTTGACAAATCAAGAGATTTAAAAAGCAATGAACCGGCAAGCAATCCTGCAACATAAATAAGTAATAAAGAGATATATTCTTTGTTTTTTTCTAAAAAATCATCAAAATCAAAAGACTCTTTGGTAACAACTATATCTTTCATTTTCATACCTTCAAATTTCTTGTTCGTTTTGCGTTAAAAACAGAAGCGAGAACGCTGCCAAAAGCTATTATGACAACACTGATACAAAGCTGACCAAAAGATTTATTGATTATTGAATTTATTACAGACAGTATTAAAATTGGTATGTTTGACAAAATACTCATCAATATTAAGCTGTTTTTAAATTTGACTGTTGACAGAAAACCTACTGCAACAGATGTTGTAAACAAGATAAAAAAGCCTAAATAAACACAATAAGAATTATCCAAATCAAATACCAAAACAACTTTTGACATAATCGCAGTCAAAAATACAACAATAACAACAGACAAAAATACAGATTTTATTATAAATCCCAAAAGAACATTGTCAAATTTTGCTTTCATAAAAAAAATCCCCCTGAATATCCTGTTAAAAGATATTCAGGGAGTTGTTTATTTATTACATTATTTATCTGATTTTTTATCTGCCTTTTTAGCTTCTTTCTTTTCCTTAGCAGCTTCTCTTGCCTTTTCAACTTCTTTTTTGTGCTGTTCGGTCTTTGTTACATTTGTATTCACAGCCCAGCGTTGAATTTTCATCTTGTTTCTGTCAGCACCTGTTTCGATAATTATATCTTCTTCTCTGATAGTAACTACCTTACCAACGATGCCGCCGATTGTAATAATTTCGTCACCGATTTCAAGTGAAGAACGCATTTCCTGTTCTTCCTTTTGACGCTTCTTTTGCGGACGAATCATCATAAAATACATTACGGCAACGAGTACAACCATAAGTACAATATAAGATGTAGAGCCTGCCTTTGTTTGACCGGCAGCCTGCGTTGTTCCTTGCATTAAAGTTATTGCTTGCATTAAATCTAAAATCATTTTTTGCCTCCTAAATACATTAAGTACTACAATTATATAGTATCTGTCAAATAATTGCAACTATTATTTTAAATTCTTGTGTCTAATCTGTCTACATATTCGTTTTTATAATCGTCAAACGAGCCGTTTTCAATATTTTCCCTTATTTCCGTCATAAGATTATTATAGAAATAAAGATTGTGCATAACTGCAAGACGCATACCAAGCATTTCTCCGGCTTTAAGAAGATGTCTTACATACGCTCTTGAATAATTACGACAGGTCGGACAATGACATTCTTCGTCAATCGGATGGTCATCAAGAATATACTTGGCATTGTTGATATTTATTATACCATTTTTAGTAAACAACTGTCCGTGACGAGCGTTTCTTGCAGGCATAACACAGTCAAAAAGGTCAACACCTCGGCTTACGCCCTCAAGAATATTTCCCGGAGTACCGACTCCCATAAGGTATCTTGGTTTATCAACAGGAGCAAAAGGTTCAACAGCAGAGATAATTCGGTACATATCCTCTTTTGGTTCACCAACAGCAAGACCACCGATAGCATAACCGTCAAGATCCAATTTTGCAATTTCTTTCATATGCTCAATTCTTAAATCGTCAAAGGTGCAACCCTGATTAATACCGAAAAGCATTTGATTTTTATTGATTGTGTCAGGCAATGAATTAAGTCTATCCATCTCAACCTTGCATCGCTCAAGCCATCTCAAAGTACGATTACATGCTTCTTTTGAATACTCATATTTTGCGGGATTTGCAACACATTCGTCAAAAGCCATTGCTATTGTAGAGCCTAAATTTGACTGGATTTGCATACTTTCTTCAGGTCCCATAAAGATTTTTCTGCCGTCTACATGAGAATTAAAAGTAACACCGTCTTCGGTAATCTTATTGAGCTTTGCAAGGGAAAAAACCTGAAATCCGCCTGAATCGGTCAAAATGGGTCTGTCCCAATTAGTAAACTTATGTAATCCGCCGAGAGTTTTTACCTTGTCGTCACCCGGTCTGACATGAAGATGATAGGTGTTGCAAAGCATAACCTGTGCACCAACATCTTTAAGGTCAACAGTTGAAAGTCCGCCTTTTATTGCGGCAACGGTTGCAACATTCATAAAGCACGGTGTTTGAACCGTACCATGAACAGTTGAAAACTCACCTCGTCTTGCTTTACCCTCTGTTTTTAACAATTTATATCCCATAAATCTCTCCTTATTTTGTATCAATAAAAAGACATGCGTCACCAAATGAGAAAAATCTATATTTCTCTTCCACTGCAATCTTATAAGCATTCATTACATTATCATATCCTGCAAACGCTGAAATAAGCATAATCAAAGTGCTTTCAGGCAAATGAAAGTTTGTTACCAAGCCGTCAATACATTTGAATTCGTATCCCGGATAAATAAATATAGAAGTATCGTCCTCGTCTTCACATATGCAACCGTTTTTTGTTGCAACAGATTCAAGAGTTCTTGTACTTGTTGTACCGACTGCAATAACTCTGCCGCCGTTTTTCTTTGTATCATTAATCAAATCGGCAGTTTCTTTGCTGATATGATAATGCTCGCTGTGCATTTTGTGATTTGTTACATCGTCAACCTTTACCGGTCTGAAAGTTCCGAGCCCGACATGAAGCGTTACATATCCGATTTTTATGCCCTTGTCCTCAATTTTTTTGAGCATTTCCTTGGTAAAATGCAATCCGGCTGTCGGAGCCGCCGCAGAACCAAGTTCTTTGGAATAAACGGTTTGATATAATTCACCGTTTTGAAGTTCTTCCGTAATATATGGTGGGAGGGGCATTTTGCCTATCTTGTCCAATATTGTATAAATTTCTTTGGAATCACACTTGAATTGAACCTTTCTGTTTCCATCATCGGTAATATCCACTACTTCGCATTCAACAATACCGTCACCGAATACAAATTCTGTTCCTATTTTTGCTCTTTTGCCCGGTTTGCAAAGACATTCCCACACATTATTTTCGCTTTGCTTTAAAAGTAAAAATTCAACAACAGCACCTGTTTCCTTTTTTACGCCGTAAATTCTTGCAGGAATAACTCGTGTATCATTAAGAATAAGACAATCATCAGGTCTTAAATAATCTATCAAATCCTTAAAAATTTTGTGTTCAACCTCACCGGTATTTTTGTCAATCACCATAAGTCTTGACATATCTCGCGGTTCCATAGGAGTTTGCGCAATTAGTTCTTGCGGCAAATCATAATAAAAGTCAGAAGTTTTCATCATAATTCTCCAATTTTATATAATTATTAATTGACATTCATATATAAATAGTGATATTATATATACTAAATTATCTTGTGCGAATTGCACTTTGTCTATTATATTGCAAAATGATAAATAATACAAGTTCTAAGGAGAATTATTTATGAAAAAATTTAATGTAGGCATCGTAGGTGCCACAGGTATGGTAGGTCAAAGATTTATGACCTTGCTTGAAAATCACCCATGGTTCAATGTTGTTGTGCTTGCAGCGTCATCAAGATCAGCAGGCAAACCTTACGGCGAAGTTATCGGCAACAAATGGTGTATGGACACACCGCTCGCAGACAAATATAAAGATATGGTAGTTATGGACGCTACCAACGATATTGAAAAAATCACATCAATGGTTGACTTCGTATTCTGTGCGGTAAATATGAAGAAGGACGAAATCAAGGCACTCGAAGAAGCATATGCAAAGCATGAATGCCCTGTAGTTTCTAACAACTCCGCTAACAGATTTACTCCGGATGTTCCTATGGTAGTTCCTGAACTTAACGCTGAACACATCCATATTATCCCTGAGCAAAGAAAAAGACTCGGCACAAAGCGTGGCTTTATTGCTGTTAAGTCTAACTGTTCACTTCAATCATATGTACCGGCTCTCTTCCCTCTTCATGAGAAGTTCGGCGTAAAAGATGTATTGGTTTGTACATATCAAGCTATTTCAGGTGCAGGTAAAACATTTGAAACATGGCCTGAAATGATTGACAATGTTATTCCTTACATCGGCGGCGAAGAAGAAAAGAGCGAAAAAGAGCCTCTCAAACTTTGGGGTAAAATTGAAGGTGACCATATCGAAAGTGCCACAAAGCCTAACTTTACCGCTCAGTGCATCCGTGTTCCTGTATCAAACGGTCACCTCGGTGCAGTTTTTGTAAACTTTGAAAAGAAGCCAACAAAGGAAGAAATGATTGAAATTTGGAACAACTTCAAGGGCAGAGCGCAAGAGCTCGAGCTTCCGTCTGCACCAAAGCAGTTCCTTAACTACTTCACAGAACCTGACAGACCTCAAATTCACTCAGAGCGTATGCTTGAAAACGGTATGGCAGTTTCTATCGGCAGACTCAGAGAAGACACACAATATCAATACAAATTTGTTTGTCTTTCACACAACACACTTCGCGGCGCAGCAGGCGGTGCAGTATTGCTTGCAGAATTGCTTGCCGCTGAAGGTTATTTAGACTAATCTATATAAGGAGAATATACTATTATGAAGAATCCGGTATTTACAGGTTCGGCTGTAGCTATCATTACCCCAATGAATGACGACTTCAGCATTAATTACGATGAATTTAAGAAGTTTATTGATTGGCAGATTGACAACGGAACCGACGCTATTGTAATCTGCGGCACAACAGGTGAAAGTTCGACACTTAAAACAGTACATCACCTTGAAGCAATTAAATTCTGTGTTGATTATGTTAACGGCAGAGTACCTGTTATTGCAGGTGCCGGCTCAAATAATACAGAATGTGGTCTTGAACTTGCTGAAAAGGCATGTGAATATGGTGTTGACGCACTTTTGCTTGTAACTCCTTATTATAATAAGTGCACACAAAAAGGTCTTATCAAGCACTACACAATGTATCATGATGCAACAAATGTACCTATCATTCTTTACAATGTTCCGTCAAGAACAGGTGTAAACATTGCTCCTGAAACTCTCAAAGAACTTTCAAAGCTCCCAAGAATCAACGGTGTTAAGGAAGCATCCGGCAACATCAGTCAGGTTATGAAAATTCACGCACTTTGCGGTGACGACCTCAATATTTGGAGCGGTAACGACGACCAAATTCCTGCAGTTATGGCTTGCGGCGGTAAGGGCGTTATCTCTGTTCTTTCAAACATTTGCCCACAGGAAACTCATGATATGGTTCAGGCTTATCTTGACGGTGATGCAAACAAATGCACAGAAATGATGGCAAAATATCTTGAACTTGCAAACGCAATGTTTGTTGAGGTTAACCCAATACCTGTAAAAGCAGCCTGCAATATGATGGGCTGGGCAGCAGGACCTTGCAAGATGCCTCTTTGCGAAATGACTGATGAACACACAGAATATGTAAATAGTGTTATGCAAAAGTACGGACTTATTAAGTAAGATTTAGAGGAAGTATAAATGACAAGAATTATATTATCAGGATGCTGTGGCAAAATGGGCGGAGTTATCCAAAACATTGTTGCAAACCGTAATGATGCAACTATCGTTGCCGGTGTTGACAAGTATAACAACAATATGACCGAATTCCCTGTTTACGAAAACATTTCGGATGTTAAAGAAGAAGCTGATGTTGTTATTGACTTTTCAAATCCGTCACTTCTTGACAGTCTTTTGGAATATGGTAAAACAACAAAGACAGCTCTTGTAATTGCTACAACCGGCTATGATGATTGCCAAAAGAAAAAGATTGCGGACGCATCAAAAAATTGTCCTGTATTCTTCACATACAATTACAGTTTGGGTATCAACCTTCTTGCTACTCTTGCAAAGAAAGCAGCTGCACTTTTGGGCGATGAATTTGATATTGAAATTGTTGAACAGCATCATAACCAAAAAATTGATGCTCCGTCGGGCACTGCACTTATGCTTGCAGATGCTATCAACGAGGAACTCAACAACCGTATGAAGTATGAATACGACCGTCATTCGAAGCGTGAAAAGCGTACAAAGAACGAAATCGGTATGCACTCAATCAGAGGCGGCACAATCGTCGGCGAACACGAAATTATTTTTGCCGGCAGAGATGAAATTATCACACTTTCACACTCTGCAAGGTCAAAAGAAGTTTTTGCCGTTGGTGCTGTTAATGCAGCAGTATTTATGGCAGGTAAAGAAGCCGGTATGTACGATATGGCAGAACTTGTAAAATAAACTAACAACATTAAAGAGCAAACCGTAATTGGTTTGCTCTTTTTTAGTCAATATTCATTTACGAAAATAAATCATTGATTTTTCCTGCCAATTCATTTGGAATATCAATTCCCTGCGGGCAATGTTCTTTGCACTTGCCGCATTTTACGCAAGCGGTATGATTTACATCGATATTGTTATACTTTTCCTTCGCTTCAAATTCGGTGTACTCCCCTGTTTTTAGCTTGTTGTATATATCAAATATCGTGCTGATTCTTACGCCTTTTGGGCAGTCGGCACAATAATCGCAACCCGTACAAGGAATAATGTCGTTTTTATTAATGATAGATGTAACATTCTCACAAACTTTAAATTCATTTTCGTTCATAGGAACAAAATCGGTCAAAGTATTGAGATTATCCTGCATTTGCTCTAAGGAATTCATACCACTGAGGATAGTAATTACATTATCATAACTTGCAACAAATTTTATAGCCCAAGATGCAATACTTTTATCCGGAGCGTTTTGCTTCAAAACAGCCTCTGCATCTTTCGGCAAATCAGCAAGTTTTCCGCCTCTGACCGGTTCCATAACTATAACAGGAATATCTGCATCGGTCAAAATTTGATATTGAGTTTTTGCGTCCTGATTTTTCCAATCAAGATAGTTCATTTGAATTTGAGCAAAGTCCCAATGATGAGCTGCGACAATTTTTTTTAAATCCTCAACTGTTCCGTGGAACGAAAAGCCGATATTTTTGACCAATCCCTCTGACTGTTTTTTAAGAAGAAAATCATAAGCACCGTATTTTTCGCACTTTTCAAAATTACTCTTATCAAGCGAATGAAGAAGATAAAAATCAAAACAATCAATGCCTGTACGTTGAAGCTGTTTGTTGAATATCTTTTCCATATCGGCAAAAGTTTTGCACATCCAAATCGGAAGTTTATCAGCTAAAAAGTAGCTGTCTCTCGGATATTTTTTTAATGCTTGACCGATAAATTTCTCACTTTTGCCGCAATGATACATATACGCAGTGTCAAAATAATTAACACCGTTTTCGTATGCCATATCAACTATTTGTTGCGCCTTGTCGTAATCAATTAAAGGGTTAGCCTCTCGCTTAATCGGAGTTTTACACGGAAGCCGCATATTACCAAGCCCCAAACGGGAAACTTCCACATTTTTAAACTTAACTCTGTCAACCATGGTTTATTCCTTAACCCAAGTTACACCTTGAGGTGTGTCTTTAAGAGTAATGCCTTGTGCTTTAAGTTCGTCACGAATTCTATCGGCAGTTGCCCAATCTTTGTTCGCTCTTGCTTGTTGACGCTCCTCAATAAGCTTTTCTATATCGTCATTAATATCATTTGACTTTCTGTTATAAACAAGCCCCAAAACGCCTGTAAGCTCATCAAACATATCAGCAGCCTTTTGGCAAACATTCTTTGAAACTTCTTTGTTGATGATTTTTGTATTGATGTCACTTACCAAATCAAATACAGCAGCAATACCGTCAGCTGTGTTGAGGTCATCATCCATCGAATTGATAAACTGCTCTTTTCTGCTATCAATCAATGCCAAGATTTCGTTATCATCGGCAATATCGGTCTTTGCGTTCTTAATGGAAAAATCAAGACTTTCACGGCAGTTATAAAGTCTTTCAAGTGCAGACTTGCACTGCTCAATAATCTCAAGATTATAGTTAATCGGTGAACGATAATGTGAAGAAATAAGGAAGTATCTGATTACCTCGTAGCCGTAAACATCCGCAATCTCTCTAACAGTTTTAAAGTTGCCGAGTGACTTGCTCATCTTTACATTATCTACATTGATATAGCCGTTGTGCATCCAATATTTTGAAAACATACAACCGTTTGCGGCTTCGGACTGAGCAATTTCATTTTCATGATGAGGGAAAATAAGGTCCTGACCTCCACAATGAATATCAATTGTATTACCGAGGTATCTTTTATTCATTGCTGAACATTCAATATGCCAACCCGGTCTGCCTTTGCCCCATGGAGAATCCCAGTAAGGTTCGCCTTCTTTTGCGGCTTTCCACAAAGCGAAATCAAGAGGGTCTTCTTTTTTATCTCCGATAGCAATTCTTGCACCCGATTGTAAATCGTCAATAGGCTGATGAGAAAGTTTGCCGTAAGCCTTAAACTTTAATGTTCTGTAATAAACATCTCCGTCAACGGCATAAGCATAACCCTTTTCTTCAAGAGTTTTAATAATTTCTATAATTTCATCAATGTTTTCCGTTGCCTTTGGATGAACGGTAGCGTCTTTAAAATTAAGACCGTGTGCATCAGTCCAAAATTCTTTAATATACTTTTCTGAAATTTCTTCAAAAGTGCTGTTTTCTTCATTTGCTCTCTTGATAATTTTATCATCTACATCGGTAAAATTCTGAACAAATTTTACATTATATCCCCTATATTCCAAATATCTGCGAAGCACATCAAAAACGCAGAGCGGTCTTGCGTTACCGATATGAATAAAGTTGTATACGGTAGGTCCGCAAGCATAGATTTTTACTTCATTTGGATCAACGGGAATAAATTCTTCCTTCCTTCTTGACATTGTATTAAATATTTTCATTATCAGCAATCTCCTTTAATTTTTCAACTTCATTTTGCAATTTTTTAATTTGCTCTTCATTATTTCTTATTGCATTCATAATCGGATCGGGAATATTGATTTGGTCCAAATCATCCACTCTTTCACCGTCTATTCTGACAATTTCACCCGGAACACCCACAACCGTACAGTTAGGCTCAACATCCTTAACCACAACCGCACCGGCGGCGATTTTAGCGTTTTTTCCGATTGTGATAGGTCCGAGTACCTTTGCACCCGCACCTATCATCACACCGCTTTCTACGGTAGGATGGCGTTTGCCTATATCTTTACCCGTACCGCCGAGAGTTACGCCCTGATATATCATAACATCATCACCGACTTCTGCGGTTTCGCCGATAACAATACCGTGACCGTGGTCAATTACAACCCTTCTGCCGATTTTTGCACCCGGATGAATTTCTATACCGGTTTTATGTGCGGAGCGTTGACTTATCGCCCTTGCGATAAACGGCATATTGTGATTGTAAAACCAATGCGCTTTTTTATGAGAACGAAGTGCTTTAAAGCCGGGATAAAGCAAAATAATCTCTAACGGATTATCTGTTGCCGGGTCATGGTCAATAAAGCTCTGAATGTCTTCTTTATATTGCTTAAACATTAATATATCTGCCTTTCAAAAAATAAAAAGCCCCTGTCAAACGACAGAGGCAGTAATACTGCGGTTCCACTCTGATTTATACTCAAGCTACATATATAGCCGTTGCAAATAACGGTGCCTACCGTCTCAAAATACTAAAATTCCTTTGAGAAGCTCATGGGTGCATTTCGCAATATGACCTATACAAACTTTCACCGACCGTTTGCTCTCTGAATAGGTACAGTATCGGTACTTCTCCCAATCACAGCCTTTACATACATTATATTCATTTTGTGTATAAAAAGCAAGTATTATTTTGTTTTGATATAATGCCAGCCGTCCATAGTATACTTTATGCCTGACAAGGCAGTTACTATGCCGGCAATCCAAAATGCGATTGTACAGTAAACAGTGAGCCAATGAGGTGCATTAAATCCGTTGGTTGCAATAATGATTTCTCCGTCCTTTTCCATAATAGCAAGGATTAGGAATGTCATACCCGTTGTTGCCATTTGAATAAAGGTTTTTGCTTTGCCGAAAACATTTGCCGCAATAACTTCGCCCTCAACCGTTGCTGACATACGCATACCGGCAACCAAAAACTCTCTTGCCATCATAATCATAATAACAATATCGGTTCTCACTCCGAGATTAATTTGGATAAGGAAAGCGGCCAAAACAAGAGCTTTATCTGAAAGCGGGTCCATAAGCTTGCCGAAATCCGTAACAAGTTTTTTCTTTCTTGCGATATTACCGTCAACGGTGTCACTTACGCACGCTACAAAATAAACCAACAAAGCCACTACCCAATGGTATCTAAACTGCCATAGCGAAAAGAGCCACAAAAACGGTATACAACAAAATCTGAAAACTGTAATTTTATTAGGTAAATTCATAATGCTCTCCTATCAAATCATATCCGTCAAAATCAGTGATTTTTACATTAACAAAATCACCGATATTAAGTTTTTTATTTGAAGTAAAAATAATTCCGCTGTCAATCTCGGGCGAATCCATATAAGAACGGCCGGTATACTTTCCATCTGCAAACGAATCAATAATCACCTTGTAAACATTTCCAACTCTGCTTTTGTTTGAAGCTTCCGTAATAGAATACTGAGCGTTCATCAAAACCTCTTGACGGCGTTTTTTGACATCTTCGTCAATTTGATTATCCATATCAAAAGCAGGAGTATCCTCTTCGGGAGAGAATGTAAAACAGCCCATTTTGTCAAACTTCATATCTTTTACAAAATCACAAAGATTTTCAAACTGCTCATCCGTTTCACCCGGAAAACCAACCATAAAAGTTGTACGAAGTGCCAAATCGGGAATAGCTTTTTTCATTTTATCAAGAAGCACTCTGTAATCATTTCCGTCCCCTACTCTGTTCATATTTTTTAGAACAGTGGCGTCTGAATGCTGAAGCGGTATGTCAATATAATTACAAACCTTTTCTTCATTTGCAATAACTTCAATCAAACTGTCGGTAATTCTTTGCGGATAACAATAGAAAAGCCTTATCCATTCAAGTCCGTCAATCTTAACAAGTTCCTTGAGAAGTTTGTCAAGTGAATATTCGCCGTACAAATCCTGTCCATATTTAGTTGTATCCTGTGCAACTAAAATTATTTCCTTAACGCCACGATTTACAAGGCTTTTTGCTTCATCAACAACAGACTCGATTTTTCTTGAACGAAACTTACCTCTGATACCTGGAATAGCACAATACGAACACCTGTTGTCGCACCCCTCGGCAATCTTCAAATATGCCCAATGAGAAGGCGTAGAAAGCAGTCTTTCATCATCAATGGGAAGATAACACTTATTTGGATAATTTGATGTTTTAATGCCGCACAGAGCCTTATCGCATACCTTAACAATATCGGCATTTGCACCGATACCGATAACCGCGTCAACCTCAGGCATTTCTTTTAATATTTCATCTTGATACCTTTCGGCGAGGCAACCCGTAACAACAAGAGCAGATATTACTCCGGCTTCTTTATACTGTGCCACCTCAAGAATTGTATCAATAGCTTCTCTTTTTGCATCCTCGATAAATCCGCATGTATTGACAATCATAACATCCGAATTCTCTATTTCGTTTACAATCTGATACCCTGCCGCCGCAAGCTTTGCAAGGAGCGTTTCCCCGTCAACCTGATTTTTCGGACAGCCGAGAGATATCATTCCGACTTTATAACCCTTTGCCATTAATCGTATTCTTCATTTTCTATTCTTTCAAAAGCTTCTCTTATGTCAGAATAGGAAAATCCCTTTCTCATCAAGGCGGCAATAACTTTTTTATTACCGTCTTGAGCATCTAATTTGTTTCTGTATTTTGTGAAAATCAAATCAACAACAGCCGACACATTGTCTATTTCAGTTTCTTCAAGAGTATAAGCTATAATATCATTTGGTACGCCTCGCTTATACATTTCCTGTTTTATGCGATTTCTTGACATTCGCTTTGTTTCGGACAGATATTTTACAAGATTTTTGGCATACTTTTCGTCGTCCAAATATCCGTAGTCTATCATTTTTTCAATAGCTCTGTCTGCATTTTCTTCATCAACGGTACGAAGAAGTTTTGTTTTGAGTTCCTTTACCGAATGGTCACGCCTTGAAAGCAAATCATAGCACTTATCAACGGCTTTCTTATAATAAATGCCGTTGCAAAGTTTCTGCCACTGCTCCTCGGTTATCTCCTGACCGTCTTTAAAAAAGTGTTCTGCCCAGAAGTCAATATCTGTTGTTATTGTATATTCGTCATCAACAAAAATATGAATCTTTTTGCCTCTGCCCTTTGTATGAGATATTTTCATTAATCTTCGTCATCGTCTATTGCAATATCAAGTTTAGCCCTTGCGGCTGCCCTTGTTTGAGTAACCGGAGCCTTTGCCTCGACAGGTGCCTTTGCAGGTGCAGGAGTTTCCTCCTGTGCGTCATTATTTGCCAAAGCATCCTTGATTTTCTTTTCAAGTTCTGCCTGAACATCAGGATTGGACTTGATGTATTCCTTAAACTTTTCTTTACCCTGGAATCTTTCTTCTCCGTAAGTAAACCAAGCGCCGCCCTTTGTTGCAATACCGAGTGCAACGGAAAGGTCTGCAATTTCACCGACTTTATCAATACCTGTGCCGTACATAATATCAAATTCAGCCTGTTTGAACGGCGGAGCAACCTTATTTTTAACAATTTTTGCTCTTGTTCTTGAACCGATAAATTCGTTGCCCGGTGCTTTAAGCTGTTCAACCTTTCTTACATCAATACGCATAGAAGAATAGAACTTAAGTGCTCTGCCGCCGGTTGTAACCTCGGGACTGCCGTAAATAACGCCAACTTTTTCACGAAGCTGATTGATAAAGATAATTATACAATTTGACTTATTGATTGCACCTGTAAGTTTACGAAGAGCCTGCGACATAAGTCTTGCGTGCAAGCCTACATGAGAGTCACCCATATCGCCCTCAATTTCCGAACGAGGAACAAGTGCGGCAACGGAGTCAACAACAATAATATCAACAGCACCGCTTCTTACAAGCTGTTCGGTAATTTCAAGAGCCTGTTCGCCGTTATCCGGTTGAGAAACCAAAAGTGAATCAACATCAACGCCGAGATTTTTTGCATAACCCGGGTCAAGTGCATGCTCGGCATCAATAAATGCCGCTTCACCACCGAGTTTTTGACATTCGGCAACGCAGTGAAGTGCAAGTGTTGTTTTACCTGATGATTCAGGACCGTAAATTTCAATAATTCTTCCCTTTGGAAGTCCTCCGATACCTGTTGCAAGGTCAAGAGTAAGTGAACCGGTTGATATAGCATCAACCTTTAAATGTGCGTTTTCACCAAGACGCATAATCGCACCTTGTCCGTATTGCTTTTCAATTTGCTTCAATGCGGATTCAAGGGCAGTTTTTTTGTCATTTGCTTTCTTATCAACAGCCATTGACAATTCCTCCGAATAATACTTAAAATTTTACTGCTTTATTATACTATATATTGTATATAAAATCAAGAATTTATAGTACAAATATACCATAAATATCACCTTTACAAAAATTATTAAAAAAATGCTTGCATTTTATGTAACTTTCTGTTATTATATTTCCGTTGTAAATTATTAAGGAGGTGTTCGCAAATGGCTAAATGTGAATACTGTGGTAAGGAAATGTCCTTCGGTATCAAGGTATCCCACTCACACAGAAGATCAAACAGAACATGGAAACCAAACATTAAGAGAGTTAAGGCTATCGTAAACGGATCTCCAAAGAGAGTTTATGTTTGCACAAGATGCCTTCGTTCAGGTAAGGTTGAAAGAGCGTAAGAGTTACGCAAAAGATAAAGCTGTTCATTTTGAACAGCTTATTTTTTTATGTCAGAACAAATAAAAACGAGCAGAAACGGAAACAGACCGCTCTGCTCTTTATTTATGTTTTCTTTTTCTTTTTTGAACCGATTTTATTTTCGGTATGATTAAAGAGTCGCTTTACATTTTCTCTGTGTGCCACAATCACTATAACCGTAAACACAAGAGCGATAAGCACAAGAATAATATCTTTGTAAAAAATTCCGATAAACACAGGATAGAATATCGCCATCAAAATTGAACCTAGGCTGACATATTTTGTTATCAAAATAGTCAAAGCAAAAATCGCAAGCAATATGAGAGCAATTCGCCAATCAATTGCTATAACCATTCCACCGCTTGTTGCAACGCCTTTGCCGCCCTTAAATTTGAAATAACAAGGAAAGATATGACCAAGTACGGCAAACAAGCCTGCAAAGGATTTTAAAACCACTTGCGGATAATCGGATGCACTGTCAAGAGTCATTTTAAGCTCTTCAACAGAAACAATCCTAAATGCGAGCCAAATAGCGAGCATAACCTTTAAAATATCGCCCGCTATAGTAAGCAAGCCCAATGTTTTGCCATAGGTACGCATCATATTTGTTGTGCCTGCATTGCCTGAACCTGAATCTCTGACATCCTCACTTTTCATACCTTTTGAAAGGATAACGCCGAAATTAAGACTGCCGAGCAAATATGAAATTACGGCGATAATGATAAATTTGAAAGCTATCACTTTTTACCCTCATTTCTTTCCCTGACGATAAATCTTACAGGAGTTCCGTCAAGACCGAAAATTTCTCTGATTTGATTTTCCAAATATCTTTGATATGAGAAATGGAAAAGTTCGCTGTTGTTAACAAAGAAAACGAATGTAGGCGGTCTTGTAGACGCCTGGGTCATATAGTAAATCTTAAGACGCTTTCCCTTATCGGTAGGCGGTTGAACTCTTGCAGTAGCAATTCCGAGAACTTCATTGAGCTTACCTGTTGAAATACGCATTGAGTTTTGAGAATGAACATGAACAATCATTTCATAAAGTTTATCGATACGAATACCAGTTTTTGCAGAAATAAAAATAAACGGTGCATAACTCATAAATGAGAAATCAACAGAAAGTTTTTCTCTGAATTCTTTCATAGTGTTGCCGTCTTTTTCAACAGCATCCCATTTATTAACCGCAATAATGCAAGCCTTTCCCTGCTCGATTGCAATGCCCGCAACCTTGCTGTCCTGCTCTGTAAAGCCTTCTGTTGCGTCAATCATAATAACACATACATTAGCTCTTTCAACAGCCATTCTCGCACGGATAATGCTGTATTTTTCAATGCTGTCGTTTACTCTGCTTTTTCTACGCAAGCCTGCGGTATCAATAAAATTAAATTTACCGAATTTATTTTCAATATAAGTATCGGTTGTGTCCCTTGTTGTGCCGGCAATATTACTTACAATCGCTCTGTTTGTACCGCTGATACGGTTAATGAGCGAAGATTTGCCGACATTTGGCTTACCTATAACGGCAACATTGATTACTTCTTCATCTTCAGCCTCGTCTTTGGACTCTTCAGGGAAATACTTAATAACTTCATCAAGCAAATCACCTGTACCGTGACCGTGAACTGACGAAACTGCAATAGGATCACCCAATCCAAGATTATAGAATTCGTAAAACTCGGGATCGGGAGCACCGATACTGTCGCACTTATTTACGCAAAGCACAATAGGTTTATTGCTCTTTTGAAGCATTGAAGCAACCTCAATATCAGAGGCAACAACACCGCACTTTAAATCTGTTACAAGAATGATTACATCTGCGGTTTCAATAGCAATCTCTGCCTGAGTACGCATTTGAGAAAGTATTACATCGGTACTGTACGGCTCGATACCGCCTGTATCAACCAACAAAAAGTTGTGATTTAGCCATTCACAATCACCGTAAATTCTGTCTCTTGTTACACCGGGTGTGTCATCAACAATAGAAAGTCTTGAGCCTATTAACTTATTAAACAATGTAGACTTGCCGACATTAGGTCTGCCGACAATAGCCACAACGGGTTTTGCCATATAATCACCTCACTGTTTATTATAACAAGAAAGGCGGCTTTAATAAAAAGCCGCCGATGCTCAAATAATTAGTCCTTGCTGATTACTTCTTCGCCATTGTAGTAACCACAGTTTGCACAAACCTTATGTGGTACTGTGTATTCAGAACACTTTGGGCATTTTACAAGTGTTGGAGCAACTGCCTTCCAAACGCTTGAACGTCTCTTATTCTTTCTTGCTTTACCTGTTCTTCTTGCTGGTACTGCCATTTTTAATTTCCTCCTTATTATAAAAACAAGTTAGTTTACTCATCAATCAGCAAATCTGCCAAAGCAGCCAACCGTGGGTCAACTTCTTTTACACATTCGCATTTTTCATAATTTAAGTTTTTGCCGCAATTTTGACACAAACCTTTGCAATCATCCTTACAAAGCATTTTTGCAGGCAAAAACAACTGAATTTCCTCATTAATAAGTTCGTCAAGGTCAAGAACATTGTTTTCAACAACTATGTAATCGTCATAGTCATCGTTTTCATTTTCCATAGCGTTGACAATGATTTTGTTAAGAGAAAAATCATACTTCTTTTCGATGTCGTCCGCACATCTGTCGCACACACCGAAGAAGTCAAAGTTAACATCAAGGTCAAGATACACAACTCCGACTTTTTGATACGCTCTTCCTTTTACATCAACACCGTTTTTGAGTGGTTTGTAGGTGTCATACATAAAGTCTTCGGCGTCCATATGATAATCAATATTGATTTCATCAGCCGATGAATTAAGAAGATTTGTAAAATCAAGCTGCATACAGTTCACCTCATGTTTGCACTTTAAGTATTATATATATAAAGAGCTTTTTTGTCAATAGTAAAATTTAAAAAAATCGGCACACCTGCTATCAAGTGTGCCGTAAATTTTACGCTTCGTCGCAATAATCGAAGATTTCTACCGGAAGGTCTTCCTTATCACAGCTGATTGTGAAATAGAAGTTTACATCCGAAGCCTCACTTAAGCCGGAAAGCATTTCAAAGAATTGTGGCAACTTTTCATATTCTCTGCCAACAATCTTGAATGTAGCATCAATAAGAATATCTGTAACATCGTAATTGCCTGCGCAAATACCTGCAAGAAAACCGTAAAATGCCTTGTGACCGTTAATGCCGTAAGTTTCTGTTTCAAGCAAACGAGCCTTTGATGAAATATCATATGTAAGCTTCGGTTCTTTTTCGATGCAAACGATATTTCCGTCAGAATTCTCTACACAAGAATTAACCAAGTCAATAAGTTTCTTTGTTTTTCCTGCGCCTTTATTACCGATGATAAGTTTAATCATTATTTATTCCTCCTGTAAGGTATATGATCTTTTTTATATATTATCATATATCCAATTGTTTTTCAAGTTTTTCTTTTTCACTTTCATAGCCCGGCTTACCGAGAAGTGCAAACATATTTTTCTTGTAGCTTTCAACACCCGGCTGATTAAACGGATTTACACCGAGAATGTAGCCCGAAATAGCACAAGCCTTTTCAAAGAAATAGATAAGATAGCCGATTTCTTCCGCTCCGAGTTTTTCAACCTCAACAATAAGGTTGCCAACTCCGCCCTCTGTGTGAGCAAGCAAAGTACCAAGTCTTGCCTTGTCATTTACAACGCTCATCTTTTCGCCTGCAAGGAAGTTAAGTCCGTCGATATTACCCTCTTGTTCGTCAATAACATAATCATTAAGGCAATTATTGAACTTAACAACGGTTTCAAACATTTTATCCGAACCGGATTCCTGAATATACTGACCGAGTGAATGAAGGTCTGTTGAAAATACGCATGATACAGGGAACAAGCCCTTACCGTCCTTGCCTTCGCTTTCACCGAAAAGCTGCTTGAGCCATTCGTTGAACATTGTCATATTAGGCTCATATGAAACGAAACATTCCATCTTTTTGCCTTTGTTATAAAAGCAATTTCTTACTGCCGCATATTTAAGTGCCGGATTCTTTTCGATATCTGTATCGCAAAGCTCGTTTTGTGCATTTCTTGCTCCGAGCATAAGAGCATCAATGTCAATACCTGCAACGGCAATAGGGAGCAAGCCTACGGCTGTCAAAACGGAAAATCTGCCGCCTACATCATCCGGAACAACAAATGTTTCATAGCCTTCCTTGTCTGCAAGTTCTTTAAGAGTGCCCTTGTGAGCATCTGTTGTACAGAAAATTCTCTTTGCAGCTTCTTCCTTTGAATATCTGCTGTTAATAAGTTCTCTGAAAACTCTGAAAGCAATAGCCGGCTCTGTTGTTGTACCACTCTTTGAAATAACATTTACGCAAACATCCTTGCCGTCGCAAAGGCTAACAATTTCGTTAAGACTTGACGGGCTGATTGAATTACCGATAAAGTAAATTTGCGGAGTATCCTTGGCAAGAAGATTATAGTTGTATGACTTAACTGCTTCAACAACCGCTCTTGCACCGAGATATGAACCGCCGATACCGATTATAATAAGAACATCGGCATTTTTCTTGATATATTCGGCTGATTTTTTAATTCTGTCGAATTCTTCCTTATCATAATTTGTAGGAAGGTCAATCCAACCCAAAAAGTCGTTGCCTTCACCTGTTTTTGACATAAGTGTATCCATAGCTTTAACTGCCTTTGGAGCAATAGCTTTAATATCGGCAGGAGATACAATAGATTCACTGTATTTTGAATTAAATTTCAATGACATTATATTTTACCTCTTGTGTTTATTTAATAAATTTATAGAGATACTATACTACATATTGAAATAAAAAGCAATAAAAAAACCGATTTTTCTAAATATGTTTAAAAATATTTAAAAATATGTATTTAAAATCAACGATTTCTACATCCTTATTTGCATATAAATCTATGGATTTAATCTTGTTGCCGTTTGAAATAACATCAACTTTACCGAGATTATCACCCTTTTTAATCGGAGCAGAAACCTCTTTTTTTACTTTGTATTTGTATGATAAATTATCGTTCCCTTTAGGCACAATCATCTTTAATTCGGCATTATAATACGGCTTTATTGATTTATCTTTACCGTTTTTAACCTTTACGGATTTAATTTTTTTACTGTCGATTTTTGCTTTAACGCAAGAATAATTTGCAAATCCTGTATCAAGTAAATATGCCGCCGTATCAAATCTATGCTCGCTTGTGTCCGAGCCAAGTACAACAGCGACAAGATTAAGTCCGTCACGACTTGCGGTAGCACTGATGCAAAATCCGGCATTTGAAGTTGTACCTGTCTTTAGACCTGTAATACCGCTGTATGATTTTACAAGTTTGTTTGTATTATTGAGTTCTGTTTTACCGTTTCTTAAGCTGTCAAGCCATATGGTTGAATATTTTGTAATCAATGAATGTTTCATTACTTCCCGGGAAATAACCGCCAAATCATATGCACAAGAATAATGTGCTTTAACGGTATCGTCAAGGCCCGTACAATTTTCAAAATTCGTATGTTTAAGACCGAGAAATTTTGCTTTGTCATTCATCATTTTGACAAATGCAACATCCGAACCTGCTACATATTCTCCCAAAGCGGTACAAGCATCGTTTGCACTTGCGATAATTACGGCTTTTAAAAGTTCTTCAACAGTCATAGCTTCTCCGAGTTCAAGCCAAATTTGCGAACCGCCCATTGCAACAGCTTCTTTTGACGCGGTTACCTTATCGGATAACTTAATTTTACCGCTGTCAAGAGCTTCCAAAACAAGTAAAATAGACATAATTTTTGTAACCGATGCCGGAGAAAGTTCTTCATATTCATTTTCTTTATAAAGCACTTCTCCGCTGTCAAGTGCCATCAAACAAACAGCCTTGGCACTTATTTTTTTATCTTTATCGTCATCGGATTTGGCATAAACCGCTATCGGTATTTGAATTGAAATCACAAAACACAACAGCATTGCCAATATTTTTTTCATAGTAACACCCACTTTTTTATTGTAAAAGCAATATATATTTGATATAATATCTTAAAATTTAACGTATAAAAGGAACGAATATGAAAGCAGCATTTTATACACTCGGTTGCAAAGTAAACCAATATGAAACCGAATATATGGCGGAAATTCTCAAAAATGCAGGTATGCAAATTGTATCGCACAATGAGAACGCCGATTATTACATAATCAATTCCTGTACAGTTACCGCAACGGCGGATCAAAAAACAAGACAAAATGTTCGCAAATTTAAGCGTCAGCACCCAAATTCGATTGTTATTCTTACAGGATGTATGCCTCAGGCATTTCCCGATCAGGCTTCGGCTCTTAACGAAGCCGATATTGTACTTTCCAATAAAAGCAACGATGACATTCTCGACCTCATCAATCAATTTAATATTACACACAACCGTATTGTAAAGATTGACAAACACCAAAAAGGCGATAAATTTTCAAAATGTTCAATCAATCAATTCAGCGAAAGAATCAGAGCGTTTGTAAAAATCGAGGACGGATGTGACAGATTCTGCTCGTACTGTATCATTCCGATGTCAAGAGGTCGTGTTCGCAGCAAATCGCTTGAGGATTTAAAAGAAGAAATTGCTATGCTCGGTAAAAACGGCATTAAAGAGATTGTTCTTGTGGGAATTAACCTCTCATCTTATGGCAAAGGTCAAGGTTTTAACATTGTTGATGCGGTAAAAATATGCAATGATGACCCTAACATTAAGCGTGTACGCCTCGGTTCGCTTGAACCCGATCATATAACCGATGAAGTTATTGAAGGACTTGCACAATGCGAAAAATTATGTCCGCAATTTCACATCTCGCTTCAAAGCGGTTGTGACAAAACGCTAAAAGATATGAATCGTCATTATAACTCGGACGAGTATCGCCGCCTTTGCAACAAACTCCGTGATACATTTGACAATGCAACGATAACAACGGATATTATGGTAGGCTTCAATGACGAAACAGAAGAAGATTTCAAAACTTCCCTTCAATTTGCAAAGGAAATCGGATTTGAAAAGGTACACACCTTCCCCTATTCAGAGCGTCAAGGCACCATTGCTTCACGCAAAGGTGACAATGTACCCAAGCAGGAAAAAGAACGCAGAGCTTCTGTTATGATTGAAGAAACAAACAAAATTCGCCACGAATACTTCAACAAATTAATCGGTGCCAAAGAAGTTGTTTTGTTTGAAAACAATCTTGGCAGCAACACATATCAAGGCTACACAAAAAATTATGTGCCTGTTCGTATGGAAAGCAGCACAGACATTATCGGCAAAGAAATAGAAGTAACAATCAAAAGTGCCGACATCAATCTTGACTGTTGCTTTGCATAACTTTAATCATATTGGATACTTCCTCTTTTGCATTTTCACTTGTTAATTGTGAGAATGAAAAAATGTAGTATCCTTTTATTTTGTCTATTTTTGAAATATATGTAATTTGCCGTGCAATTATATCATTGTTATTTTTAAATTCGTTAATAATACTTTTATCATTTTCGGCAGCATATTTGTCTTTTGTATTTGCCTTGTAAAGAGGCAACCCTATGTATAAATCGACATCCGTATTTTCGCAAAGTTTAACCCATTTTTTAACGGTGAACATAAACGGTTGATACACATTTTTAAATCCGAAATACACCTGAGGGCAAATATAATCAACATATCTGTTTTTCACCCAAGTTTCAATATCTGCATAGAGGTTGTATTTATCGTTTTCTATATTTGATGCGGGACTTATTCCGAATTCAATATTTTTATTAACAGCCTTGATTGTTTCATAAACTCTTTTTACCATATTGGTTACATTTTCCCTTCTCCAATCCGTAAGCGACAAATCACCGCCGTATTTTTTATATTCTTTTTTATCAAAATTTTTGCTTTGAGTCGGATAAAAGTAATCGTCAAAATGTATTGCAGAAATATTGTAATTCTCAACTATTTCTTTAACACCGTTTACAATCAAATCCGTAACTTTATCGTAAGCCGGATTAAAATAAATCTTGCCATCAACAACCTTGGTGATTTTTTTATTTTTTATAGCAAAGTTATCGGGACTTAATTTTGTATAATCGTCATCTTGACTTACTCTATAAGGATTTATCCATGCTTCAATATTAAGTTTGTATTTTTGTGCAACTGAACACATTATTTCAAGAGGGTCATATAACATTTCTCCGCCCTGTGTACCGTTAAAATAAACGCTTGACGGAAAATATTCCGACAAATAAAAAGCATCGGCACAAGGTCTTATTTGAACGGTTACCGTATTAAATCCATACGATGAGAGCTTTGAAAACTCATCATTTATTTTTTGTTTAAATTCATATTCACTTTTGCCTTTTGTAAATTCGGACAATTCATAATATGCAATCCATACGGCTTTTCTGTATTCATTTTTTTGCACAACCGGTTGTGTATTTTTCTGCGTTAACGAACAAGAAGAAAAAGCAAAGCACAAAATTAATATTAAAGGAATTACTTTTTTCACTTGAACACTTCTTTCTAATATAGTATTATAGAAACATATGAGGTGATTATATGGAATACAGACTCGGCAAAAGCAAAAGAATATATGAAGAAGGAACAACTGTACCGCTTGAATGTCCAAATTGCAAAAATAGCGTCAGCTTTTCTGTTTTTTCAAATTTAAATACAAGGCTTATACCACAATTACCTGTTGTTAAACTTGAAAACGTTTATTTTCTCATATGTCCGAAATGTGCATCGATTTACGGTGTAGACAAACAAAAAGGAATTAATTTTAAAAACGGTGAAAAGCTTTCTATAGGTAATTATGATTTAAAGGAACTCAAAAAATTTGAAGTATAAAATCATAATTATATATTTTATTGCAATTAATATTATCGGTATTATCGTTAACATTGCGGATAAACAGAAAGCAAAGCACGGCAAATGGCGTGTTCCCGAAGCAACGCTTTGGGCAATCGCACTTTTGGGCGGTTCAGTCGGAAGCTACGCCACAATGAAAACAATCAGGCATAAAACAAAACACAAATCGTTTATGATAGGATTTCCTTTAATCATCAGTTTTCAATGTGCAATAATAACATTTTTATTATTTAAAACAGAATTCGGCAGCTTATAACTGCCGAATTTTTATTTTACAGGATTATGCAAATAAGGCCGCTGCAACCTTCATTGATAACTTTTTCTATTGTTTCTCTGAACTTATCCCTTGCTTCCGCCGGCATACGATAAAGTTTGTTGTTAAGACCCTCGTTAACAAGTGAATGAAGCGATTTGCCGAAAATATTTGTTTCCCAAATTTGTGACGGATTATTTTCAAATTCTTTGAGCAAATACATAACAAGTTCTTCACTCTGACTTTCGCTGCCTACAATCGGTGCAACTTCGGTATAAGTGTTGCATTTTATCATATGAATAGACGGAGCGTGAGCTTTTAATCTTACGCCGTATTTACCGCCTTGTTTCATTATTTCAGGGTCTTCAAGCGAAAGTTCGTCAAGAGTCGGCATAACAATTCCATAACCGGTTTGTTCAACCTGATTTAATGCGTCTTTAATTCGTGAATATTCCTTTTTTACTTTTGAAAGAACAGAAATTTCACGCATTAAATCCTGTTCGTTTTTAATGGTAATTTCACATTTGCTTGAAAGAATGCTGTAAAAATACGAATTATCTATATTTGCCCTTACGCTGACCTTACCGCAAGACAAATCAACAGACGAAATGCTTATATCGGTAATTTCATCAATAGCTGAAACAGCATTTAAATAATCACTTACGGAACGGACATTGCTTACTTTTGTTGCGTTTTCAAGAACCGCAGATGTTACAACGGTACGCATTTTGTCATCTTCATCAAGACTTCTGAACCAATTTGGCAAATCAATGCCAATACTTGTTACAGGGAACTCATAAAGTATGCCCGAAATTATATCTTTAATTTTGCTTTCATCAAGTTCAAGACAATTTACGGGAATTACCTGCTTGTTGTATTCCTTTGAAAGCTTGCATGCTAAGTCCTTACAGGCTTTACTGTTTGGATTTGTACTGTTCAAAAGTACAACAAACGGTTTATTAATAGCCGTGAGTTCATCTATAACGCGTTTTTCGGCTTCGGCGTACTCGTTTCTCGGTATTTGAGTTACAGTGCCGTCAGTTGTCACCACAAGTCCAATAGTAGAATGTTCTTCTATAACCTTTTTCGTACCGATTTCTGCCGCAAGGTTAAACGGAATTTCTTCTTCACTCCACGGCGTCATTACCATTCTCGGAGCCTCATCTTCAAAATAGCCTTCACTGCTCGGAACTATATATCCGACGCAGTCAATCATACGAACTTTAAATTTTGAAGTTTTATCCAAACTGAGTTCGATTGCATCTTCAGGTATAAATTTTGGCTCCGTTGTCATTATTGTTTTACCAGCAGAAGATTGCGGAAGTTCATCGTTTGCCCTTTGCTTAACAAAATCATCATTGATATTCGGAATTACAAGTGTTTCCATAAACTTTTTTATAAAAGTTGATTTACCCGTACGAACAGGGCCTACAACTCCGATATAAATATCTCCGCCTGTTCGTTTTGATATATCGCTGTAAATATCTGTATTCATATTTCCTCCTATAATCCCGGAATAATAATTACTTTGTTACTGTCAAGACTTTCGCAAGTAATGTTATTCTCCTTTTTTATAAGTTCAACATCCGAAGAAAACTGCTTTGCAATATCCCACAATTTTTCATTTTGCTTTGCAAAATATAATGTCAATGCAGGATAATTAACCGTATCATCCGAACATTCCATCTCTGTAAGGACATTAATCTTTTTTACTTTTCCGATATATGCAAAATATGTATACATCAAATTAACCGATATATTTTTATCGTTAACAATAGTATAATCAAATGAAGTTACAAAAGCCGTGCATGCCACTGCCAAAACATTCGTTTTTATTTCAACGATTTTGTTTTGGGTAATATACTGTATTCCCTGTTCGGAGGTTTCGGCTAAAATACAAATTTCAAAATCTACACAGAGCTTATGATTTTTTACCGAGCAATCATTGACCGAAACATTCAAATCATATACCTTGTTAATCACCGTTGATAAATCGAGCGAAAGTTTAGCATTTGACGACTCGCTTATGTTTTTTCCGTCAATCACACAATCAAGTGAAGTATAGCTGTTTTTTGCCTTTTTGCTTACTATATATCCGTCCGATACAATGTTTTTACTTTCTTCTTTAATTACAAGGAGTGTAAGCGACAGATCACCGTATACTTCAATTTTTCCGCCATTATCATCAGCAGAACTTTTAGCTTTAACATACAAACTGCCTTTACCGATTTTAGCAATACAATTACAGTTTTCGTCAACGCCTGAAACCTCAACAATTTTTGAAATTTCAAAATTGAATTCCGCTCTGTTGATTTTATTATCATTATCCGAATAAAGCACCGATAACGAAACATTTGATTTTATAAGAGCCTTATCCTTAATTGTTTTTATATCCGATATTGCAATGTTTGTTTCAAAGCTGACAACTCTGTTAATACCGTTTGAATTGGACGGAAGATTAAAAGATTCTTCAACATCAATTTTAGATATAACAGCATTTTCAACATAAGATACTTTTTCTTCAAAAGCATAAAGTTTTGAATTTTCACATTTACAAACACAAGGACAACTCTTTTTATCATACACATTCACATTAAGTGCAAACGAAGTATGAACATCAATTCTGCGCTGATTGATAATGCGATAATTACAGTATTTGTTACAAACATCTGCTACGGCAAAAGCATATTCGGACACATCGTCTGCTGCAATGCTTTCGCTGAAATCCTCTACAAAGTCGGTATAGATAAGCTCATTGTTATCATTAAAATATGTCAGACATATCTCCGTCTTACCAAAAATATAAACAATTGAATCTTTTATGTCACAAGATGTCACATAACTGTGAGCGGTACATTTCACCACCTTAAATATATCGTCAAGATAAGCTTCGGGCGTTTCCTGATAATTCTTGTCTGCATTAATCACTTTACCGAAAACAAGTTCATTTTTTTCAAAACAAGAATATTCTTTTTCAAGTTCCATAATTTTGCTCCTTTCTATTTCAATTAAGACTATGCAAACAAAAAGGAAATTATCACACAAAGCAAAAATAAAACATCGAGAACAAAAAATCATTCTCGATGTAATAATATATTTTATTAAATTACGCGTTCTTGATGTCGTTTGGATGAAGGACAACCGGTTTCCGTGATTTGTTTGTAAGAAGCAGCGGTTGTGTAGCATTTCGAACAGAATCTTCCGTTACAACAATTTTTTCGATTGAGTAATCGGACGGCACACTGAACATCAAATCGCCGAGTATACTTTCAAATACCGAACGAAGTCCTCTTGCACCTGTTTTTCTCTCAAGTGTTATATCAGCCATTGCTTCCAAAGCACCCGGTTCAAACTCAAGTTCAACATTATCCATTTCAAACAACTTGGTATACTGCTTTACAATAGAATTCTTTGGTTCGGTCATAATCTTAACAAGTGCATCCTTATCAAGTTCATCAAGGACCGTTAAAATAGGAATTCTGCCGATAAGTTCGGGAATTAAGCCGTATTTAACCAAATCGTGTTGGTTGATATTCTTAAGAACATCTTCTTTATGTTCAATGTTCTTTGAAAGTTCGGACTCAAATCCAAGTGAGCCTTTGCCCAAACGCTTTTCAATAATTTTATCAATACCGTCAAACGCACCGCCGCATATAAACAGAATATTCGTTGTATCAATTTGAATGAATTCCTGTTGCGGATGCTTTCTTCCGCCTCCCGGAGGAACATTTGAAACAGTACCCTCAAGGATTTTCAATAAAGCCTGTTGAACACCTTCACCGCTTACATCACGGGTGATTGAACGATTTTCACTTTTGCGTGAAATTTTATCAATCTCATCAACATAAATGATACCACGCTGTGCTTTTTCAATATCAAAATCAGCCGCCTGAATAAGACGAAGAAGAATATTTTCAACATCTTCACCGACATATCCGGCTTCTGTAAGAGTTGTGGCATCCGCAATAGCAAACGGCACATCAAGAATCTTGGCTAAGGTCTGTGCAAGCATTGTCTTGCCCACACCGGTAGGACCAAGAAGCAAAATGTTGCTTTTTTGCAAATCCACATCGCCGTTGGTTTCGTAATAAATCCTTTTATAATGGTTATATACGGCAACAGAAAGGCTTTTCTTAGCTTCATCCTGACCTACTACATACTCATCAAGCTGAGCTTTTATTTCCATAGGTTTAGGAATAACCATCTCCGAAAACTTCTTATCATATTTAGGCGTCGGTGTGCTTTGACGAATTAAATCTTCACAAAGTGCAACGCATTCGTCACAAATAAAAACTCCGGGGCCTTCGATAAGACGATTAACCATAGATTCACTTTTACCGCAAAACGAACATCTTGCCACATCTACATTATTTTTTGAATCGTCTTTTGCCAAAATCGATACTCCTTATCTCTTCTCGATTACTTTATCAACAAGGCCGTATTCCATAGCCTCATTTGCAGACATCCAATTATCTCTGTCTGTATCCTTAACAAGAGTTTCATAATCCTTACCACAGTTTTCGGCAAGAATTCTGTTAAGTTTTTCTTTAGTCTTTAAAAGATTTTTGGCAGCGATTTCAACATCGGTTGCCTGACCTGTAATTCCATTGCCGCCGATAAGCGGTTGATGAATAAGGATTTCGCTGTTAGGCAAAGCAATTCTCTTTCCCTTTGCGCCGCTGCTCAAAAGAAATGCTCCCATACTTGCAGCCATACCGACACAAATTGTTGATACATCACACTTGATATAATTCATTGTATCGTAAATAGCAAGACCGGCAGTAACCGAACCGCCCGGTGAATTAATATAAAGTGAAATATCCTTTGTGCTGTCCTGACTTTCCAAGAACAACAACTGAGCAACAACAAGCGAAGCTGTTTGATCGGTTACTTCATCGGACAAAACAATAATTCTGTCTGAAAGTAGTCTTGAAAAAATATCAACACTGCGTTCGCCCGAACTTGATTGTTCAATTACATAAGGCATTGATGCCATAGTTATCACTATCCTTTAATAATTTAAAATGATTACTCTTTTACAGCATTGTCAACAACAAAATCAACAGCCTTGCGAGTAGTAATATCGGCAGCAAGTTGTTCGTTTGGAACAGCGGCCTTAATCTTATCAGCCTCCATATTATACTGTTCTGCAAGCTTATTTACTTCTGCTTCGATTTCTTCTTCAGAAGCCTCAATGTTTTCAGCTTTTACGATTGCGTCAAGAGCAAGCTTTGTCTTAACCTGTTGCTTAGCGCCTTCCATAAATTGTTCCTTAAACTGATCCATTGTTTGACCGAGATACTGAAGATATGTATTGAGGTCAAGGCCCTGCATCTGAAGTCTGTATGCGTAATCCTGAACCATTTCGTCACACTTTTGAGTAAACATACATTCAGGAATTTCAACTTCCATATTTTCGCAAATCTGCTCAAGAATCTGATTTTCAAAATCTGTCTTTGCATTTGCTTCTTTTCTTTCTGCAATTTGCTTTTTCAAATCGTCCTTAAGTTCGTCAAGAGTATCAAATTCAGATACATCCTTTGCAAACTCATCATCAAGCTCAGGAAGTTCTTTTGTCTTGATTTCGTTAATTGTACACTTAAATACAGCGTCTTTACCTGCAAGTGAAGGTTCATACTGTTCCGGGAATGTAACATTTACATCAAATTCTTCTCCTGCCTTATGACCTGCAACTTGTTCTTCAAAGCCAGGAATAAAGCTGTTTGAGCCGAGCTCAAGAGGATAATTTTCACCCTTGCCGCCGTCAAAAGCAACATCGTCAACAAAACCTTCAAAGTTAATATCGCATGTATCGCCCATAGCAGACTCTCTGTCCTCAACAGTTACAAGACGAGAATTTCTGTCCTGCATATTTTTAAGTTCTGTTTCAACATCTTCGTCTGTTGCTTCTGTATCGAGCATCTTGCCCTTAATTCCCTTGTATTCACCAAGCTTAACTTCAGGATATGTAGTAACCTTCATCTTGATAACTACACCCTCAGTCTTGCTCATCGTAGGAAATTCAACATCGGACGGTTGATCAACAACATTAAGACCTGCTTCTTCAAATGCAGCTCCTACTGCTTCAGGATAAACGATTTCAAGTGCTTCTTCATAAAAAGCACCCTCGCCGTATACCTTTTCAATCATACCCTGAGTTGCCTTACCCTTACGGAAGCCAGGGATTTGGATTGACTTTCTTTGCTTCAAATAAGCTTTTTTACAAGCTTCTGTAAATGTTTCAGCATCTACAGTAATTTCAAGTTCATAAACATTTGTCTCTACTTTATTAGATGACTTAAGTGCCATAATAATGACCCTCCTTCATTAATTTACAATTTGATACCGTAGCATTATACCACAGAAATAAATATATTTCAATATATTTATTAAATTTATTATTATATATTATATTAGCGTATAAGCTTCGGAACAAAACCGAGCCTGTCACATGATATAAGTCTAAACTCAATTCCGTCAATCGTATCATCAATAGCGGTTTTAGCAGCCTTACCGTGAAGATGCCCGTAATAGCATTTTTTTATACCGTAATCCTTTAGCAAATTCATAATTTCTTCGCATTTTGTATCGATTGTTATCGGAGGATAGTGCAAAAAAACAATTTTATTTTCACATTCTGCACTGTCAAGCGACATCTTTATTCTTCCGACTTCCCTGTTAAGTACCTTTTCGTTATGCTCGTCATTAACATCAAAAAGCCATCCTCTACTTCCGCAAATCGAAACATTTTCAACTTTATAAGAATTATTTGATAGAATTTTTATTGTATCAAATCCGTTATTATCGATAAATTCATTCATTTTTTTAGCAGTATTCCACCAATAATCGTGATTGCCTTTTAAAATTATTTTTTGCCCGCTAAGTTTATTGATAAAATCAAAATCGGCAACAAGCTGATCAAAATTCATTGCCCAGCTTATATCTCCGGCGATAACCACGGTATCATTGTCGGTTACAATTTTATTCCAATTTTTTTCAATTCTATCTACATAATCATTCCAGCCCGGAAATGAATCCATAGGCTTATCGGTGCCGAAAGAAAGATGAGTATCGGCGATCGCAAAAATTGACATAAAATCTCCTTGAATAAAAACAAAAAATAATCAAATGATAAAAATGAAAGGGAGTGAAAATAATGAAGCATGAAATCAAAGGAATAAACTGTGAAGTAAAAAATTGTGTTCACCACGATATGTCAAACTGCTGTACGGCAGGCAGCATCAAAGTAGGCTGCACAACAGCAAAATCAACAAACGAAACAAATTGCGAAACATTTGAATGTTGCAGTGATTGCAACTGCAATTAAGCTGAACTTAATAAAAAAAGGCTGTTGAGAAAGGTTCTGAATTTCGTTTTCTTGCGAAGGAAGATGTACGATGGTACCTCGACTGAGCAAAAAACGAAAAACGCCAAAAGTACCGCAAATTTAATGTTTGCGGTACTTTTCTTTAGTCAGTGCTATTAAAGCAATATATTTCGGGATAAGCAAGCCTATCCCCTACAAAGCTTCGCTGAAATAATTTTGGCGTGCTTCAGGAGCTTTATCGACAGTCTGAGAGGCTCAATAATGGGCCTCTTTTACTTTTTACAAATTCAAAAGTTTAAATACCATTTCGCTCATATTTTCTTTGTCGCAAACATTGTTAAAGCGAACCGCCTTATCTTTAAGTGCTTGAAGCGGTTTTGGAACATCAACACCCGAAACATTGTTAAGTTCATCTACCATAGAAAATTCGTCAAGTTCAGGCACTTTACCGCCCATAACAGCAGTCAAAACGCTTTTTGAGAACTTATACGGTGAAGCGGTTGAATCAATTACCGTAGGAATGTCATCACCCGTACGCTTTACATAATCATCATAAACATTAACGGCTACCGCGGTATGAGTGTCGCAAAGATAATGATACTTGTCAAAATGCTCTTTAATGGTTGCGTCAACGCTTGCCTCATCACAGCAACCTGCGTCAAACACATCTTGAACAGCCTCAATGAGAGTCTTAGGCACTTCATACTTACCTTCGACAGAAAGAGCTTTCATAAGCTCATTAACAAGATTGTCGTCCTCACCGCTCATATGATAAAGAAGTCTTTCGAGATTTGAAGAAATAAGAATATCCATAGACGGTGAAGTTGTCGTGAAGAACTTTCTGTTTTTGTTATATTCACCTGTCTTTAAAAAATCTGTAAGAACATTGTTTGAATTTGAAGCACAAACAAGTTTTTTAATAGGAAGACCCATCTTCTTTGCATAATAAGCTGCAAGAATGTTACCGAAATTACCTGTAGGTACAACAACATTTATCTTATCGCCGAGAGCAATCCTCTTTTGCTCAATCAAATCACAATATGTTGAGAAATAATACACAATTTGAGGTACAAGTCTGCCCCAGTTAATTGAGTTTGCAGATGAGAACATCATATTCTTTTGTGCAAGTTGAGCCTTAATATCATCATTTGTGAAGATTGCCTTTACAGCACTTTGAGCATCGTCAAAATTACCGTTAATTGCACAAACGGAAACATTTTCACCTTCTTGAGTTGTCATTTGAAGCTTCTGCATAGGAGAAACACCGTCAACAGGATAGAAAACAAGAATTCTTGTGTGGTCAACATTTTTAAAACCTTCAAGTGCGGCTTTGCCCGTATCACCTGATGTTGCAACGAGAATAACGATAGTTTTGCCGTCAGCTGTTTTCTTTGCAGAAACAGTCATAAGATAAGGCAAAAGCTGAAGTGCCATATCCTTAAACGCACATGTCGGACCGTGCCACAATTCAAGAATGTTCTTATTACCAGCAACATTTACGGTTGGAGCAATTTTTGATGAAGAAAACTTTTCAGCAGCATAAGCACCGTTTACGCAATAATCAAGTTCTTCCTCAGAAAAATCCGTTAAGAAATCCTTGAGAACGGTCTTTGCTCTTTGTGTATATGGCATATCAACCATAGACGCAATTTTATCAAGTGAAAACTGCGGAAGCTCACAAGGAACGAAAAGTCCGCCCTCTTCGCTGATACCCTGTGCAATAGCCTGTGCGGCAGTTACTTTAATGTTTTTATTTCTTGTCGAAGTATAGAACATAATATGTCCTCCTAAAATTTTAGTAGTACTATTTTATTACAAAGTAAAAGCATTTTCAAGATGTTTAATGGATTTTATTCGGTTATTCTCCAAAAAAACTTCAATTACATCAAATCTCGGCTGTAATTTTACCTTATATTGCATCATGTAAAGGTTTGCCGTTGAAATAATTTTCTTTTGTTTTATTTCGTCAACAAACTCACGCGGTTCGGCTATTGAATTTTCACTTCTTGCTTTTACTTCGGCAAAAACAATAAAATTTTCATATTCAAGAATAAGGTCGATTTCACCGAATCGTGATTTATAGCTGTGTTCAAGCAAAAAATAGCCCTTGTCGCGTAAATAATTCGCGGCTTTCATTTCCGCAAGTCTGCCTTTGTTATTCATTTTTTAGCATACCATGTTTTTAAAAATGTTTGTCTGTGTATTTCACTCGGACCGTATTCATCAAGCATTTGATAATGGAGTTTTGTTCCGTAGCCTTTATGCTTTTCAAATTGATATTCAGGATATTTTTTTGCCATTTCAAGCATATATCTGTCTCTTGAAACTTTTGCAAGAATTGAAGCTGCGGCGATTGATACGGAATTTGCATCACCCTTAACAACAGACTCGCAATCAATAGATAAATCTGGTGTTTTATTGCCGTCAATCATAGCGTAATCGGGTTGTATTTCAAGTCCCTCAACAGCTTTTTTCATTGCAAGAAAAGTTGCGTTGAGAATATTTATTTCATCAATGGTTTTCTCATCAACAGAAGCTATAGAATAACACAATGCTTCTTCCTTTATCTTATCAAAAAGAGCTTCTCTCTTTTTTTCGGAAAGTTTTTTTGAATCGTTTACGCCCTCGATAATTTGACCTCTGCCAAGCACAACGGCAGCGGCAAATACAGGACCTGCAAGCGGACCTCTGCCGGCTTCATCAACACCGCAAACACAGGTGTATCCATTTTCATAAGCCTCGTTTTCAAATTTAAGCCAATCAATTTGTTCTGTTTCTTTTTTCATTACGGTAATTCAAGGGTAATTCTACCCAACTTTCCTCCTCTGAATTCATCAGCAACAATAACGGCTGCTCGCTCGTAATCAATTTCTCCGCCTTTAATTAAAAATCCACGCTTTTTGCCTATCATTTCAAGGATTTCCCAGCCTTGAAGTCCCTCAACGCCTGAAATCTTATATCTTTCTTCTATAGCACTTGGATTTGTTTTTGCAAGGCTTTCAAGCAATCGGCAAGCAATTGTTTCTTTATCGGTTACCTCGTCTTTAACAGAGCCGATAAAAGCAAGCTTATCCCCCACTTCCGGGTCATCAAACTTTGGCCACAATACACCCGGAGTGTCAAGGAGTTCAATTCCGTTACCGACAACAAACCATTGATTTTGTTTTGTGACACCGGCTTTGTCGGCAACCTTTGCTTTTGCGTTTTTGCCCATTCGATTGATAAATGAGGATTTGCCTGTATTCGGAATACCGACAACCATAAGACGAAGCGGTTTGCCTGTCATTCCTTTTTCTTCATTTCTGGCAATAACCCTTGACAAAGCCTTTTTTACAACTTCGTCAAATTTATTAAGACCTTTTCCTGTCTTACAATCAACAGGTATAGCATAAGCACCTTTGCTTTCAAAATACTTTATCCACATTGCGGTTGCAGTAGGATTTGCAACATCGCATTTATTAAGTAAAATAATTCTCGGTTTATTATTAATTATTCCGTCGAGTTCGGGATTTTGTGAGCTGTAAGGCACTCTTGCATCAAGAAGTTCGACTACGCCGTCAACAAGATTAAGCGATTCCTTAATAAGTCGCCTTGTTTTAGCCATATGTCCCGGAAACCATTGCACATTTTGTTTTATAAGTTCAGGCATATTTTTCACCTACCTTTTTGTTTATTATACATTATAAATCAAATAATAGCAAATAAAATAAATAAGCCGTATCACAGGCAAACCCACGATACGACTATTTTTCGGTTATTATCTGAGTGCTTCTTTAACCTTAGCAGCCTTACCAACTCTGTCACGAAGATAATAGAGTTTAGCTCTTCTAACCTTACCGGTACGAATAACCTTAACATCAACGACATTTGGTGAATGAACCGGGAATACACGCTCAATACCAACACCGTATGATACTCTGCGAACTGTGAAAGTTTCAGAAATGCCTGAACCTCTCTTTGCAATTACAGTACCTTCAAAGTTCTGAATTCTTTCTCTTTGACCTTCACGGATGTTAACCGATACCTTAACAGTGTCACCGATGTTGAACTTTGGTACTTCTGCCTTGATGTTGTCTTGTGCGATAATCTTGAGTGCGTCCATTTTAATTTCCTCCTTTATAATTTATGAGATGTTCATATCTACAAGAAAGCGGACCATCTTCTAAAATGCGAAACGCTACATCTTACGCGTTGCAGGGATATGCAACGGATAAATGCTGAAATATAATAGCATATGTTTGCACAAAATGCAAGCATTTTATTTATATTCTTTAAAATCTTTTGTTAAAAGATTGATTCTTCCTATACTTTTCCACTCATAATCCATATCAATAAGCCTGATTATTGTATCAAAAAGGAGTGTTGGATTTAAGTTTTTATCCGGTCCGGCAAGTAATCTTATGTTTAATATAATATTATCATCTCTGATTGAAATATTATACTTTACAACAAATTGCTTTATATCCGTTTCTTTAAGGACACGCCTTTTACCCTGTTTTGCCTTTTTCTGAGCCATAATGGCATCGCTTTCCAAAACAGCTTTTATTTTTTCAAGTGCAAGTTCATTATCCTTAAACTCAAACTTATAAACATAATCACTGTACACAATATCATGGCAATCCATAAAATCATCATACACATCAATAATTCTTATGCCAAGCGGTAAAGCGTCATTTACGCGAACTTTAATTTCTTCATCTGTCAAATCGTCAATAATTCTTATATCGACATTTTCGCAATAACTTTCAACGCCGAGAGAAAGCGGAAGCGAAAAACTCATATACGGGCGTGGATTGAAGCCCTGAGTGTACCAAAGATTAATTTTTGCTCTGGCAAAAGCCCTTGAAAACACACGATTTGTATCAAGGTGGCTTATATATTTAGCCTGTCCTGTTTTTGAAAATCTAAGTCTAACCTCTCGCATCACAATGGCCTCCGTTCAGTCTGTTTGCTCCGCAACCGGCACATTTGATTCTGCAATGCGGTGTAGTTTTATTTTCGTGGGCTTTCAAATTTTCCTTTTCAAGGAATTTTCTGCTGATACCGTAATCAAGATGATCCCAAGGCAAAACTTCGCTGAAATCTCTTTTGCGTTGTGTATAAAAATGCGGGTCAAGATTATGCTTTTCAAACGCTTTCATCCATGAATCAAACTTAAAATGTTCATCCCATGAATCAAATTTGCAACCGTCTTTAAATGCCGAATAAATAACAGCCGAAAGCCGTCTGTCACCTCTTGCAAGAACGCCTTCAAGAAGTGAAGTCGGAGTTTCGTGATAAGAAACCTTTATCTTCTTTGACGGAATAGATTCAAGCAAGTGTTTTTGTTTTGCTTTAAGTGATTCCATAGTATCCTCAGGTTCCCACTGAAACGGAGTGAACGGTTTCGGGATAAAAGACGAACACGAAATATTAACCTGAAGTCCTGTTCCCTTTTGACGGTTTGGATTGTTGTAAAACGCATGCAAAACATCCATACCGAGATTTGCAATGCCCTCAATGTCTTCCATCGTTTCGGTAGGAAGTCCCATCATAAAATAGAGTTTAACGGTTGTCCATCCGTTATCAAACGCCTTTGTGCAAGTGTTGATAACCTCTTCCTGCGTAACATTTTTATTTATAACATCGCGAAGTCGTTGTGTACCGGCTTCCGGTGCAAAAGTAAGACCGCTTTTTCTTACTTTGTTAAGTTTATCCACAAGTTCATCCGAAAAATTATCCACTCTTAAGCTTGGAAGTGAAAGACTGATTTTATCTTTAACCGTCCAATCAATAAGAGATGTAAGCATCTCATTTACCTGAGAATGGTCCGAAGTGGAAAGAGAGCAAAGCGAAAGTTCGTCATATCCCGTCGAATCAATAAGCGCTTTACTTTGAGCATTGATAGTTTCAACGCTTTTTTCCCTGATAGGTCGATAAATAAATCCCGCCTGACAAAAGCGACATCCTCTTATACAACCTCTGAATATTTCTTCAACGGCTCTGTCGTGAACTATGCTGATAAAAGGAACGACAAATTCTTTTGGATAATAGCATTTGTTCATATCCGACACAACGGATTTTTTTACCTTTTCCGGTGCTCCGTTAATCGGAACAAGTTCTTTTAATGTACCGTCGGCATTATAGCTGTCCTTATAAAATGACGGGACATAAACACCGGTAATATCTTTTGCTTTGAGCAAAAATTCTTGCTTTGTGGCACCTTTTTTCTTGCATTCCTTAAGCAAATCAAGAAGAGCATTTGTACTGTCCTCACCGTCACCCAAAAAGACAATATCAACAAAATCGGCAATAGGTTCCGGATTGCACGCACACGGACCTCCCACACATATAATCGGAGCAAGCTCGGTTCTGTCTTTGGAATAAAGCGGAATGCCTGCCAAATCAAGCATATTAAGCACATTTGTGTAACAAAGTTCATACATCAAGGTAAATCCTATAATGTCAAAATCCTTAATATAGTCGCCGCTTTCAAGAGCAAAAAGAGGAACATTGTTTTTACGCATCTGCTCTTCCATATCAACATCGGGAGCAAATACACGCTCGCACCACGAATCCTCACGGTCATTAACCAAACCGTAAAGTATCTTCATACCGAGATGACTCATACCGATTTCGTATATATCCGGAAAACAAAACGCATAACGAATATCAACCTTATCGGGGTCTTTAATTACACTGTTAAGTTCACCGCCTACATATCTTGCAGGCTTTTGAACATATTGCAATATTTTTTCTACTTCTTTTTTTATCATAAATTACCTCTTAAAAGCCAAAAAGCCAAATAAGCCGAAACAATCAATATACTGTAATTTCCGCTGTATATTGAATAACAAATCAATAATATAAGCGTTACAAATCCAAAAGCATAAAGCACAAAATACGAAACAGATATATTAAAATATTTTTCAAGCACAAGCTTTAAACATCTTCCCATATCAAGCGGATAAATCGGCAAGGCATTAATAACAATCAATGCGAGATTAATATCTCTTCTCAAATTAAGAATTGCAAATACTGAATTTACCGCAATTCCCGACAAGAGAAAAACAATCTCCTTTGATACACTTAAATCTGATGAATGTTTTAATCCTATGCCGTAAAACGAAACATTAATTTTATCTGCTTTACCGCCAAGCAAATATAGTGATAGAATATGCCCCAGTTCATGCAAAGACGAAAACAACAAAACATATAAAAAATCGTAATTATTTGCAAACAGTGCAGTACAAACTATCGCAAAGAACAAAAAGCTTATTTCAAACTCAATATCAAAAAGTCTAAATTTCAAATTATCACCATATAAAAATACGATGACATAAAATCAATAATTACCTATTTTTATCAAGATAGCTTTGAAGAATCATAACAGCCGACACCGCGTCAACCGTTTGCTTTCTCTTGGTTCCTCTGACATTGTTATCGGACAAAATATTGTGTGCCATAACAGTAGTAAGCCTTTCATCCTCAAACTCAATATCAATATTAATTTTTTCACTGATAGCCTGACCGAGCGACTTGCAATCATCACAACGATAACCATATGAGCCATCCATATTTCTCGGAAGACCGATAACTATTTTTTCAATCTTATTTTCGTTTATGAGTTCAATAATTTTATCAACAAGCTTGGGTTGATAACTTTCTTTTATAACACACAACGGAGAAGCAAGAATACCTCTTATATCGGAAATTGCGATACCTGTTCTGACATCTCCGTAATCAATCGACATTATTTTCATATTTCCTCATTAATAATAGGAAAACCAAATTTGATTTTCCTATTATTATCAATTATTCATTTACAGTATCCTCATCAATATAATCATCCGAATCGTCACTGAAATCATTCGAGCCGTCCGATGTATCGTCATCAGCTTCTGTAGGATCATCCACATAAAAGTCCGGTTTCTTCGTAGTGGAAACTTCAGGGATTCTGTCATTCAAAGTTGTGTTTTCACTTATATATTCACTTGAACCTGTTGACGGAAGATTATTAACATCAAACCAGCCCCATCTGCCCGAGCCTCGACTTAAAGTACCGTTTGAAGAATATTCTCTGTGAACAATGCCGTCACATTCAGGGAATTCTTTAACATTCTTACCCTTTTTGTCGTAAATTTCTTTCATAATGGTATTCCAAATAGTACCTGAAGGGTTCGCTGAAAGTCGATATACAACTTCTTTATTTTTATCGTATCCATACCAAATGCCACCGATATATTCAGGTGTACCGCCTATAAACCAACGGTCGTTTGAGCCTGTTGTTGTACCTGTTTTACCGATACACTCAACACCGTCAATCTTATACGAACGACCTGTACCCTCGGTCATAACGGTTTGAAGCATCTTGTTCATAACCCAAGAAGTATTCTCCGACAAAGCAATTTCCTTATCCTTTTCAGGATTCTTTTCAAGAATTACATTACCCTGTGAGTCCTCAATTTTATAATAGCTGTAACCCTCGTAATAATAACCGCCGTTGCCGAAAGCCTGATATGCAGCTGTCATTTCAAGCACCGTCACACCGTAAGTCAAAGAACCGGTTGCCATAGGAGCAAGGTCACAGTCCTGCACGGTAAGAGTTGAAATATGGAATTTATTTGTAATAAATTCGTAAGAATAAGTCGTGCCTATTTTATCAAGAGTTCTTGCCGAGATTGTATTTTTCGAAAGTGCAAGACCTTTTTGTACAGTTATGGTTTCGCCGGAATAACTGCCGCCCTCATTTGTAGGCCAAGGCTTTCCGTCAATTTTTGTAAGCGGTGCATCCTTTGTAGGCGTTGACCAATAAACATTGGTGTCGCCGTCCTGCAATGTTTTTTCAAGTGCAGGTCCGTAAACAGAAAGAGGTTTAATAACAGAACCCGGTTGACGTTTTGATTGCCATGCACGGTTAAGAACACGATTGGCTTTTTTCTTACCCGTACCGCCGACCATTCCGAGAATTCTGCCGTGATAATCCATAATTACACAAGCACCCTGAACTGTTTCATCCGGCATCTTTCTGTAATTTTCATACACATCTTCAATAGCGTTTTGAACATCAAAATCAATAGCAGAATAAATTTTAAGGCCGCCGCCGTAAATCATTTTTTTAGCTTTTTTTGCACTGTATCCCGAATTTTGAAGGTCATTAATAACTTGATCAATTACATAATCTGTATAGTAAGAATTAATTTTTTCGGCTTGTTTCTTTTCAGAAGCAGACTTTTTAATTTGACTGCCTTTATAATCAGGAGAATTGGTAAATACCATTTTATATGCAACAGCTTCATTATATTCTTGTTGAGAAATAAATCCTCTTTCAAGCATTTTTTTAAGAACACGGAGCTGACGAGCTCTATTATTTTCCGGATTGATAAGAGGGTCATACTTTGTCGGGAACTGGGTTATACTTGCTATACAAGCACATTCGGCAATGTTAAGGTCTTTAACCTCTTTACCAAAATATGTTTCAGCCGCTGTTTTTACACCGTAACATCCGTGCGACAAATAAATTGTATTAAGATATGCTTCCATAATCTCATCTTTGGAATAATGCTTTTCCAAATTGAGAGCAGAAAGGATTTCGTTAAACTTACGGATAAATGTTACATCGTTTTCATCGGTAAGGTTTTTAATAAGCTGTTGAGTGATTGTAGAACCGCCCTGTCCGCTGTTGGACGGCTTGACCATAACGCCTATGGTTCGTTTCCAGTCAACACCGTGGTGCTTTTCAAATCTCTCATCCTCAATGGCGATAAATGCCTTTGACATATATTTCGTCATATCGTTTTTGTCAAGCCAAATACGATTTTCTTCACCATGAAGTCTTGTAATTTCTATAAGTTTATTGTTATCGTCATAACCGTAAATAAAGGATGTCTGGTTTTGACTTGATGCTTCGTCCTCAAGATTGAAAACCACATCTCCGTGTACAACGGAAAAGCCGTATACAAATAAGACGGATGAACAAATTATTCCGACAACGGCAACAACCAAAACTATACCCAAAATAATTTTACCGAAAGTACCGAGTGCCTTTTCTGCCGGAGTCTTGTTTTTGCCGGTTCTTTTTTTCTTATCCTTAGATGATTTAACGGAAGTAGCATATCCGGACTTATCCCTTTTTTTGTCTCCGTTAGAAAATGTATTATAGGCAGACGGCAATTTGCCACCGTTCTTTTTTCGTGTTTCCCTGTCGTCATTATAGGCTTTTTGAGAATTATTCATAAACGACTCGAGAAGATCATCATAATCTTTATTTGCCACGAAACCGTCCTCCTTATATGCAATATTAAATATATTATAATATATATTATCAAAAAAATAAAGAAGAATTTTTATATTATAAAAAATTTCTTCTTCAAAACTAATCCTTCTTTATTTTTTTAGCTTTTTTTCTATTCATTTCGATACTGCGTTGACTAACTTCAACCTTATCATAAGTTTTCTTGGCTCTGATGGTTGTCCAATATGTTTTACCGCATTTTTTGCACTTTGTGGGACATCTGAAAGATTTGTTTACACATTCAAAATCTTTAACTCTAACCATACTCCCCTTACAAGCGGGACAAATAATATCTTGCTCATAAACATTGAAAATATCCGACACCGGATTTGTAATAAGATAAGGCTTATATATAAGTCGCTCAAAAAATGAACTGTCACAATCGTGAACAAAGTTCTTAAGCTTTTCTTTGTCAAATACTTTTTTAAAACACTCGGCTGTAAGATAGCAATCGGTTAACGCTCTGTGAAGCTTTTTAACATCGATTTCTATTCCGAAGGCATTTCCGCAATCAGCAAGAGAAATTTGATTGTTGTTTTCCCGTTCCATAAAAGACATACAATATTTTTGAGCATCGCAATACCTTGTAATAAAATCAATATTTACATTACCCAAAAATGCTTGATAATTGTTTGTAATAACATACAAATCAGAATTGCTCCAAGACATAAAAACATTGTTTTCTCCCCTGCTCCATCTTGAAAAATCCTTAATGGCATCGGCAAAAGGAATTCCGTTTGTTTTCAGTTCTTCATTGGTAATATTGGTAAGGCTCTTACATCTGCCCGAAAGCTTTTTTGTAATCTTAGGCAAAATAAGTTGTTTAAAAGTATCAACAATTTCCAAACGTTCATTCAATTTTACGGCGCCTATTTCTATAATCTCATTCATAAATCCTTTTTTTGAATAGCTATAGGCATTATTCCATTCCAAATCAAATATAATATAATTCAAAACTTAACCAAACCTCAAAACAAAAATAACCTTGCATAACGCAAGGTTATTACTTAACTGTTATACAAAAAGAAATACTAAAAATGCAGCTAAAACAAGAACAAAAAAGATTACAATAAACCACTTTGTTACTCTTTCAAGCTTCTTTTCGTTAGTCATACCTTTTGATTTGCCGCCGTAAGACTCGGAACTACCACCGATAACGCCGGACAAGTTTGACGATCTGCCCTCTTGCATAAGGACAACGATTGTAATAATAATTGATGCAACGATAAGTACTGCACCGAATACATAATGATACCAGAGCATAATATTTCCTCCATTAGAATTTTCAACTACTGCATTATAGCATAATAAAATACATAATGCAAGACTTTTTTTAAATTATCTAAATTATCAAAATGTTATTTGATCTGTGTTATCGGCAGCTGTAGGCAAAGCACCCGCAGCAGGAAGATTTTTAGTCCTGAATCTCCAGGTTTTTTCAAATTCACCTTCTGTATAATGGTGCATTGATTCGACCTTATGATTTTTCTTTTGAGTCATAACAGACACACCGATAGTATCCTTTGAAGATTTAGGAGTTAAAGCTCCCGTATTAAGAATTAACATTCTGCCGCTTGTAGAACAAAGAACAAGTTCGCAATCTTCTTCAATGTATTCAATACAAGCAAGCGGAGATTTAAGCGAATATGCTTTAAGGAGCTTTTTCCTGTTGGTTTTTGTTTGGTAAGCGGAAATGTCAACCTTGGCAACTTTGCCGTTTTCAAAAACGAAAATCATATATCCGACATATTCTTTAATTACACAAATATATATTACTTTTTCGTCTTGGTCCATTTCAAGTTTACCGGCAACATAGACACCGAGTTGAGAAGCCTTTCCATCCGGAAAATCGTCTACCTTAGCCTTATATACCTGACCTTTATCGGTAAATACAAGAAGCTCGTCTTTATTGGAACATTCAAAGGTTTCCTCAACTTCGTCGCCTTCTTTTACTTTTTGTTCACCGGACATACGAAGATTGGCTGTTCTGATTTTGTTGAGATATCCTTCTTTGGTAATAAATAAAGTAACGGGATAATCCGGAATTTCTGCTTCTGCAGAAGCATCAAATTCTTCAACTTCATAAAGAATTTCGGACTTTCTTTCACCCGAATACTTATCGGCAACTTCATTAAGTTCCTTAATAATAATCTTCTTCTGTTTATTTTTGCTGTCAAGTACACCTTGAAGTTCTTCAATCTCGGCTTTAAGAGTTTCTATATCTTTTGTGCGTTTTAAAATATACTCTCTGTTAAGATGACGAAGCTTAATTTCGGCAACATATTCTGCCTGGACCTTGTCAATTCCAAAGCCTATCATCAAATTAGGAACAACATCCGCTTCGCTTTCTGTATTGCGAATAATCTTTATTGCTTTATCGATATCAAGAAGAATTTTTTCAAGACCTTGAAGAAGATGAAGTCTTTCGGCTTTTTTGTTAAGGGTAAACTGCGTTCTTCTTCTGACACATTCAAGTCTGAACTCAATCCATTCTTTAAGAATATCGGAAACTCCCAAAACCTTTGGATAGCCTTTAATAAGCACATTAAAGTTACATGAAAATGTATCTTCAAGCGGAGTAAGCTTGTAAAGCTTTGTCATAAAAGTATCGGGATCCACGCCACGCTTCAAATCAAGAGTTATACGCAAGCCTTTAAGGTCGGTTTCATCACGAATATCCGAAATTTCTTTTACCTTATTGGTTTTTACAAGTTCAACAACCTTGTCAATAATCGCTTCGGATGTTGTTGTAGGCGGTATTTGGGTAATGTCAATACAATTATACGATTTGTCATAAGTATACTTGGCACGAACCTTAACCGAGCCTCTGCCTGTTTTGTAAATTCGCTCAAGTTCATCCTTATTATAAATAATGTATCCGCCGCCTACAAAATCAGGAGCAAGCAGTGTTTCCGAAACATCATGGTCAGGATTTTTAATGAGTGCAACAGTGGTATCGCAAAGCTCTTTAAGATTAAAAGAAGCAATAGAGGAAGCCATACCTACGGCAATACCCGTTGTAACATTTGCAAGAATAGACGGAAAAGTAACCGGCAAAAGAGTCGGCTCTTTCATTGTATTATCGTAGTTATCAACAAAATCAACAGTATCCTTGTTAATATCTTCAAAAAGTTCTTTTGCAATAGGTGCCAATTTGGCCTCTGTATAACGAGAAGCGGCGTACATCATATTTTTGCTGTAAGCCTTACCGAAGTTACCTTTTGACTCAACAAACGGATACAAAAGGCTCTCGTTTCCTCGTGACAATCTAATCATCGTTTCATAAATAGATGAATCACCATGAGGATTAAGTTGCATGGTTCTTCCTACTATATTGGCACTCTTGATAGTTCCGCCCTGCAAAAGTCCCATATTATACATTGTGTAAAGAAGCTTTCTGTGTGAAGGCTTAAAACCGTCGATTTCGGGAATGGCACGCGACAAAATAACACTCATTGCATAAGGCATATAATTTGATTTAAGAGTATCTACTATCTGCTCATCTTTAATCAAACCGGCATCCTGAATATGCACATTGTCAGCCAAAGGGGCTTGCACTTCATTATCTCTGTTCTTTTTTCTTGCCATAATAACGAAAACCTCCCTTAGCTTACATCTGCCGCATCAAGGTACAAATGACCGTAATCGGCAATATATGTTTTTCTTCCGTCAAGATTGTCACCAAGAAGCAAATCAAACATATCACTTGTTGCAATCGCATCACTCGGAGTAACCTTGATAAGTCGTCTTGTAGTAGGATTCATGGTGGTTAGTGACATCATATCAGCCTCATTTTCACCAAGACCCTTTGAACGCTGAACGGTATATTTACTGTCGCCGAGTTCAGCTTTAATTTCATCCATTTCAATTTCATTATAAGCAAAATATGTTTGGTCTTTGCAGGTAACCTCGTAAAGCGGAGATTCGGCTATATAAACTTTGCCTTCTTCAATAAGTTTTGGCATAAGTCGATAAATCATTGTTAAAATAAGGGTTCTGATTTGGAAGCCGTCAACATCGGCATCGGTACAAATCATAATTTTGTTCCACCTGAGTGAATCCATATCAAACATTGAAACATCTTTTGCGGCTTTGCTTTTTACTTCAACGCCACAACCGAGAACCTTAATCAAATCGGTTATAATATCGCTCTTAAATATCTTATCATAATCGGATTTAAGACAATTAAGGATTTTACCTCTTACAGGCATAATTGCTTGGAAATTAGCATCTCTTGCCTGCTTACAAGCACCGAGAGCAGAGTCACCCTCTACAATAAACAGTTCTCTTTCATCAACATTTTTTGATCTGCAATCAACAAACTTTTGAATTCTGTTTGTCATATCCACCTTGGTTTGCAAAGTGGTTTTAAGTGTTTTCCTTGTTTTTTCGGCTTTGACACGTGAACGCATATTTATCAAAATTTGGTCTGCTATTTTATCCGCATCCATCTTATTTTCAATAAAATACACTTCAAGCTGCTTTCTGAAGAAATCGGTCATAGCCTCTTGAATAAACTTGTTTGTAATCGCTTTTTTTGTTTGATTTTCATATGATGTTTGAGTAGAAAAAGACGAAACTACAAAAATAACACATTCCTCAATATCCTGAACCGTGATTTGTGAATCGGTTTTGTTATACTTATTAGTCGATTTAAGATAAGCGTTGATTTGATTTACGAATGCACTTCTAAAGGCTTTTTCAGGAGCACCTCCATGTTCAAGGAATGATGAATTGTGGTAATATTCCTTAAGCTGTGTTTCAAGAGAAAAGCAAAGAGCTGCTCTGATTTTAAGTTTATAGTCCTTAAGATCATCTCTGTCTCTGCCGACTCTCTCACACTCCCAATACTGCGGAGTTGTGAAAGCCTTATCGCCTGCAAGCTCGGTAACATAATCCTTAATTCCATTTTCGTAGCAGTATTCAAAAGTTTCAAACTGTGTTGCGGTAAGCTGATTTTTAAAGATAAACTTAATTTTGTCATTAACAATAGCCTGACGCTTCATAGTTTCCTTATAAAATTCAACAGGCACATTAATATCGGTAAACACCTGCAAATCAGGCTTCCATCTAATTCGTGTTCCGGTATCGCCTCTTTTGCCGTAAGGCTCTTTTTGCAAGCCTCCGACATTTTCACCATGTTCAAAATGAAGATTGTACTTATAGCCGTCGGTTTTAATTTCGGCATCCATATATTCGGAAGCGTATTGTGTAGCACAAAGTCCCAAGCCGTTTAAACCAAGTGAGAACTCATAGTTATCTCCGCCGTTATCATATTTACCTCCGGCGTAGAGTTCACAAAACAAAAGTTCCCAGTTATATTTATCCTCATTTTTATTGTAATCAACAGGAATTCCGCGACCGTGGTCCTGAACCTCTACAGAGCCGTCAAGAAAACGGGTTACGGTAATTTTTGTACCGTGGCCTTCCCTTGCTTCGTCAATAGAGTTTGACATAATTTCAAATATAGAATGCTGACAACCGTCAATTCCGTCAGAACCGAAAATAACCGCCGGTCTTTTTCTTACACGATCGGCACCTTTTAAAGATTTAATACTTTCATTTCCGTATTCTTGTTTCTTCGCCAAGTAAATCCCTCCATAAGAAGTATACATACTTTATAAGTATACAATATATTGTGGGCAAAAGTCAAGTAAACAAAATCCCTCGAAAAAAATCGAAGGATTTTACTGTACTATAACATTTTAGCTGTACCTATTCTTGACCACTGAGAATAGAACACATTGCTCTCATTGACATTTTTAAATGATCTTATTCTGAAATAATATCTTCTTTTAGATTTCAAATTTGGAAGTTTAAGGCTTTTTGCATTTTTATTATTAACCGTTATATAATGATTATCCGACATAAAATTTGAAACGGTGCTGTACTGAATCTCATATCCGTCACATTGTGCCGATATTTTATTCCAGCATAATTCCGCACCTGTTTTTCTTAAAATAATTTTATTAAATATCGGACTTTGAGGATAAATAAACAAAAGCAATCTTGATGTGCCTTTAAAATTACCAAAATATGTAATGTCGTAATTGTATATTCCGACACTTTTTCTGCCGAGAGGTAAGCTGTAAATATAATCAACATTCTGTACCAAAGATTTACCGCTTGAATCAACAACATTTACATTAGGCGAAAATTGATGATTACCGTAGACAACGCTTGAATAATCCAAAGACGCACTTTTTATTTTATTGATTATCTTATCTTCTTTAATATGACCGCAAACTATACACACCGTAACAATATGACCGTTTGATTCGGTAGTTGCAGGTGTAATTTTCTCTGTATATTTATGTTTAGTAGGGCAAATGTACTTATTGATAATCTTTTCATCACAGGTTCTGCATGTAACCTCGATATACCCGTATTCAGAACAAGTGGGATATACAGTTTTGTAAATCGGCTCGTGATGATGTGCGGAATCGGAATTAGGAAATTCATTTTCCCATTCAAGAGATATGCCCAGATTTTCAAAATTTTCCTCTATTTTTACGGTTTCGGATGATAACGCAACCGTTTTTAAATTAACCGAGCCTTTAAATGAGTTCTTACAAATCGTGGTTGTATTTTTAAGAGTTGCAAACCTTGCATCATTTTTAGCCGACGGATATTTAATAAGCTTTGATAAATCCTTTGAATAAAGAATACCGTCAAAAGAAGAATACACTTCGTTTTCTATATCAACACTGAATTCTTTTATGCCTGTGCAACCGTCAAATGCCGTATTGTCAATTTGAGTAACTTTGTCGCTTATGCTTATCTTTTCAAGGCTTGTACAGTTTCTAAATAATCTTGCACCGATTTTCAAAATCCCGCTTTCGATTAAAACAGACTTGATATCCCCGTTTAAATATAAAAACGGAGAAGTTGAATAATCAGGAATTTCACCGTTGCCCTTAATTATAACTTCGCCCGTTTTGCTGTTTATTGTATAAACTATTCCGTCAGTTAGTTCTTCTTCAATAACTTGAGCATAAGCAGAAATAGGACAAGCTGAAAATAATATAAACAATAAAAGCAAAGTGCACAAAATCCGTTTCATAACAACATCTCCGTAATTCAGACACACTTGTCTAAGCATAATAAATATGATATAATTTTTAAAAAAGTCTTGTTATAATATACCATATATTTTATAATATACCATATATTGAATTTTTATTCAACTCATAAATCGACATATTTTGACAATAAAAGAGGATAAAGTGAAAAAGAAAAAAGATTTTAGCAAAAAATGGTACACCGAAAAATTTTTAAACGAATTAAAAAACACAGCATATCAAGAAAAAGACAAAAATTTAGTATACACCGTAAAATGTTCACCTGATGCCGTTTCAAAGTACGGACTTGACCCTCGTATGCTTGGCGGACCGATTGGCAAAATGGCAAAAGGATTGCAATTTGTTCCTGATTTTATATTTAAACATATGAATATGAAACTAAACGAGAATAATATAATTTCGTTTAGAGAAAGCTGTTCAAAAATTTCGTATGCCGACTGTCATATAAACGGAGTTGAAATAACCAATTCTGCTGTTTTGGCAAGTGACAGCCATAAAATTCCAATCAGAATTTATCAAAATAACACTTGTAAAGACACAAAAGCGTTGTTGATCTTTATCCATGGCGGTGCATTTGTAGGCGGAACAATAGACCCATATGACGAATGTTTGAAAATGCTTGTTGACAAATTTTCAATAAAAGCGCTTAGTATTGACTACCGTCTTTTGCCTGAAAATCCATACCCTACTCCATACACAGACTGTTTTGATGTTGTAGAATATATTTACAACAACCACTCCGAATTTGACACAGACAAGGATAAAATATTCGTTTGCGGTGACAGTGCAGGCGGAAACCTTGCTCAAGCCTGTTCAACAAAATTTAAAGGCAATGATGTGATAAGAGGTCAGCTTCTTTTATATCCGACTCTCAATATATTTGCAATTGAAGACGAATACTATCACACAGGACTTGACGATTTCACCTTTGAACCTACACAAAAGCGACTTTCAATCGGTGTTATTCGCCAAATGCAAATGCTGACAAACTGTGATGTGAAACAAATCGGAATAACAGCACCCGACGAATTCAACAGCCCATATATCTATTCAGCAAAAGGAAATCCACCAACATTCATAACCGCCGGTGCACTTGATTATCTCAAAAAAGACGCAATGGCTTGGGCGCATAAATTGACAGATGCAGGAGTTAAAACAAGCCTGTTAATCTATAACGGACTCGGTCACGGATACATAAACGCAACAGGTGTATTTCCGCAAGCAGAAGATTTGATAGATGAAATGGGAACCTTTATAAATTCAATTATAAATCAATAACACTTTATTTAAATCTTTTTTCAACTATATACATAATGAACACATAAATAATTGATATAACGGCAACAACGCCAATTGCCCAAAATAAAGAATTGTAAGACTTTGAAAGTACAGTAACAAATCCGGATATTGCAATTCCGATTCCTAAGAACATAACAGGTTTGGAACTTGCCTTGGCAAAAGGCACCTTTTCATTATCATTAAGTCTGTCAAAAGTTTTACCATGAAGCCAATTATAATTGCCTTTTGCAAGCGAAATCCCTATCAAAATCATAAAAAGTGCCGCAAACCACGCAACAATACTGTAAGCGATTAACATAATAACCCCTTCTTTCTTAGTACATTATATCAATAAAAATAAATATGTTCAACAAAGCAGCAGGCAATTTTTAAAAATTCATAAAAAACGGTTCATTGTTACACTTTTGAAGAAGCTTCAAATTACACTATATTTGCACCGACAAGCGTATTGTAAATAACACCCGCAAGAATTTTATGTCCCTCCTCTGTTAAATGTTCCTGATCGACATCACTCGGTTCCACATAATCTGCGGCAGATATAATACTTGTTCCTTTTTCATTTGCAACTTTTTTATATTCATCAAACAAATTTTGGGCAATCTCTACCGAATTTGTGTCAAACTCAGGGTCGTATTCTTCTTTCCACACTTCTTTGCCCAAAAATATGGGTGATATAATCAATATTTTTTCAGGAGAAATATATTTTGAAAGTTCATCAACGCAAAGACTCAAGCCTTTTGCAATTTTGAATGAATTGGACTTATAATAAGACTTGCAATCATTTGTGCCGAGCATTATTACAGCCGCATCAACAGGATAACTTGACTCCAAAATTTCAGGCAAGGATTCAAGACCGTTGCGATTTTTACGATAAGCATCATCATAAACAGTTGTTCTGCCGCAAAGACCTTCCTCAATAACTCTGACATCACGGTTGTTTAGCATTTCCTGAAGAACACTTGTCCATCTGACTCCCCAAGAATATCTGTTTGTAGTTTTGGGTATAAGACCCCATGTGTTTGAATCTCCAAAACACAGCAGTTGTTTCATACAATCACCCGATTTCTTTTTTGTATAATTGAATTATACAGCCTAAAGCCTACCTTGTCAATAGGTTTAATATAAATTGAGAGATTTTTAATATACCCTTTTATCTCTTGAACAATAAAAATCCCGAAAATTCGGGATTCAGCGTGTCAAAAAAGTATTTTTACACGCTGTAGGCTGTTGAGAAAGGTTCTGAATTTCGTTTTCTTGCGAAGGAAGATGTACGATGGTACCTCGACTGAGCAAAAAACGAAAAACGCCAAAAGTACCGCAAGTTCGATACTTGCGGTACTTTTACAATCCCTCCGTCAACACTTCGTGTTGCCACCTCCCTTTACACAAGGGAGGCATTAAACGGTTAGTTTATTTTATTGGCGTGGTTCAGGGGCTTTATCGACAGTCTGAAATCCCGAAAATTCGGGATTTTTTCATTAGTACCAATTCCATTTGAGTTTTGATGCTTCTGTATTAATGACGCACCAAGTGTATTTTTTGTATTTTTTACAGTCACCCTTTGCGTCATAAAATCCAACATCCAAATCAACAATGACCTCACCACACCTTACATAACAGTCAACAAATTCTGCACTTGAAGCATTATTCAATGCGTCAACAAAATCGTCGACTTCAAGCTGAAGCCCTTTAAACTCCCCTTTGGCGTTTGCAGTGGTTTGGAATTGCAGATTTGGGTCTGAACATTCAGGCATTTCAATAATCATATCGCAATGCTTAAAGTCCTTGTATTGATTATAAACAGTATCATCAGAATAATTCTGCGGATACAATTCAATATCAAAGGTAAGCACGATAGTATCATTTTCCACCTTAACATTCGACAGCTTTTGATCGTGAATCAATCCGCAAGGAAGATCAAAACCGTACAAATCAAATTCAGTGTTCATAGCGTATTCTCCTTTATAAATAAATGTTTTTATATTGTTACCTTAAAAAACTGTTGTGTTCCAAAATCGAGAAATCGACAAATCATTCCTCAACAGTTTTCCAACCGGCATAAATAATATCTTCAGCCTTTCCGACCTTGGTTAATATGTTTTCAATCAAATAATCGTTATTTGTTTTGGTTGTAATAAAGGCCCTGATTTTGGATTCGTTATTTTCGCCGTCAATAGTTTCCAAATTATGCAGCAACGCATTCGGTTCATTTTTGATGATAGACATAATGTTTTTCCTGATTTCAAGTGCTGCTTCTTCAGGGCAAACAACGGTGATTTTGTAGAACTTCTCTCTGTTTTCTTTTTTTGATTTTTCGTATTTGCGAGCTTGGTCAATTTTATCCGACAACGGATGAATCACCAAGTGAACAACCACTATTGCAAATGCCGCAACAATGGCATATTTCAGTTGTTTAAGACAACATAGAATACCGATTGCGGAACTTGTCCATACTGTTGCAGCTGTGTTCAGTCCCCTTACATTCGCACCCTCTCTGATAATCAAGCCTGCACCGAGAAAACCAATACCGCTGACAACCTGCGCAGCAATACGAGTTAAATCAGTGTCGGGTCCTTGAATCAGATAACCAAATGAGGTAAACAAAAAAGCACCAACACAAACGATTATGTTAGTGATAATTCCTGCATTATGGCGGGTCAGCTGTCTTTCCAAGCCGATAATAGCACCCAAAATAATTGCCAACGAAATCCTTAACAAAAACCCTCCCGTATCGGTTATGTCAGAATTTAAAAGTAGTTCCTTCAAAGTATAGCCTCCAAAAACAAAACTAAATATTTTTTCTCTTATAACAATTATAATACAGCATTTTGAACAATATTACAATGACCAAAGCCAATAATTTATTAATATGTTATAAAGCATTGACATAGAAGAATTATTATGATATAAAGAAATTGAAAGATGTCCACTTTTAATAATAACTGTTTATTATATTATTACAAAAGTTTTTGAAAGAGAGATGATTTTATGAGTAAAACAAAGAAGATAATTATCACAATCGTTTCAATATTGCTTTGTGCTTTGATAGTAATTGCTGTTGTTTGCAAATCAAACCAAAATGTACAGAAAATCATCAAAGACGATTTTGGCAGTTCAATAAGCGTTGTTCTGGATAATCCAAGCGATTACGGATTGTCTGATATTGACGCTTCGAGCGATATTGAGATTTTAAACGAAATCAACATAAACAATATTTCAAATGATAAAGGAAATGTTATTAGTATTCCTGTTGTTATCAACGATAACATTGAGTTGATTTATTCTATTTCTTTGACAGCTTGTAGCTATAATGTTTCGGTCGGCAAGGACTATGCGCCGCTGTTGAACGAAATGAAAAAGAACGGATATAACGAAGTTTATATTATCCAAGATGAATACACATTTTATGCTATTTCCGACAATCATATTTACAAGCAATCAGGTCAGGAAATAACTCAGATTGATGAGAAAGATTTAGATTTTACTATTCAAGATGATATGAAAAAAAGCGATTTAAGTTCTGTTAATGATGACTATACTCAAGCCGCTATTGAATCATTAAAAACCGCAAATAATGAATAACAACAAAGCCCTCCTATGGTATAACAAACTACCGCAGGAGGGCTTTCTATTACATACTTAATACACACAGAATTATTTATCACCTTTAGCTTTTATCTATCTTTTATCCTATATGTAACAAAACAATATATTGACAATTATTTTTTACAATGCTATACTTTTAATGTTCGCTCAGAGAGCGATTGTTTAGTTTTAACAAAAGCCAAACAGGTGCAAACTGAGATAGTTGCGTCTTGTTTGGCTTTTTAATTATATGTGATGCTTTTTTCGTAAAACGAACGCAGAAACAGTTCAAAGATTTTCAGGAGAATATAGATGACAAAAGATGAATATTTAATAACAGATCCGCCTCTCAAAGCGTTGACTGTTTTTGCAATGCCTATGATTTTAGGCAGCTTTTTTCAACAAGTATACAATATGGCCGATTCAATCATCGTCGGTCAATTTGTCGGTTCTTCTGCACTTGCAGCCGTTGGTGCTTGTGCCGCACTTACAAATGTTTTTATTTGCATAGCTCTCGGTGCAGGTGTAGGTGCAGGCGTATTGGTCAGCCGTTATTTCGGTGCTCAAAATTACGGCAAGATGAAAACAATAGTATCAACTTCGTTAATCAGTTTTCTGCTTTTAAGCATATTTCTCGGCGTTTTTGGATTTTGCAGTTCTCATTGGATGATGAGCATACTGCAAACACCGGCAGATATAATGGATGATGCGGTGCTGTATTTGCGTATCTATTTTGCTGGCTTTCCGTTTTTGTTTATGTACAATATTCTGTCAACCATGTTTACTTCCATCGGAGAATCAAAAATTCCTTTGTGGCTTTTAATTTTTTCATCTGTTTTGAATATCATTATGGACCTATGGATGGTTGGCGGTCTAAAACTCGGTGTATTCGGTGCTGCTCTTGCCACTCTTATTGCTCAGGGCATTTCCGCAGTACTTTCTTTTATCATTTTTCTTCGTCGTATGCGAAAATACACAAGTCCGTTTAATTGGTTTGACAAAAACGAACTGCTTTGTATGCTTAAAATCGCCGTTCCCTCTGTTCTTCAACAATCAACAGTATCAATCGGTATGATGATTGTGCAAGCGGTTGTAAATCCTTTTGGCACGCAAGCACTCGCAGGATATGCGGCAACAATGAGGGTAGAAAATGTTTTTTCGCTGATATTTGTTTCCATCGGAAATGCTGTGTCACCTTTTGTGTCACAAAATCTCGGTGCTAAAAAAATTAACCGCATCAAAAAAGGTTACCATGCCGCATTGCTGTTAGATGTATGCTTTGCTATTCTTGCATTTATGATTATCGAAACGATGCACACTCAAATTTCTTCGCTTTTCTTAGGCAAAGACGGAACGGAATTGGCATATCAGGTGTCCGGTGATTATATGAAATGGCTCAGCTACTTTTTCATATTTATGGGCATCAAAATGGCAACAGACGGTGTTCTTCGCGGACTTGGAAATATGCGACCGTTTTTAATTGCCAATATGGTCAATCTTGCAATTCGCCTGTCCGTAGCATTAATTTTTGCGCCGCGTTTCGGTATTGCCTTTGTTTGGCTTGCAGTGCCGGCAGGTTGGCTCGCCAACTTTTTAATTTCCTATTTGGCACTAAGAAAATCTTGGCCAAAAGAAAAATTGGCTTAGAAATATTCACATTATATATAAAAACAGGTTTGTCCCAAAACTTAGGGCAAACCTGTTTTTAAACAGACATTATAAACTGTCACTCAACACCTTGATTTTTTCATCACGGCTAAGAGTCTTATAACCGCCATCCATTGTTAGTGTTAAATCGGCAATGTTTTCTATGTAAACCGAAGCGTTTTACAAAAGTATTTCATTGAAAAATACGAAAGCGGCAGGGGCAGAAGGAATTGAGGCTAATATTTCATTATCAAAACCCTTATAAATAGGCTGTTTTACCAGCACATCAAACTCGTATGAGGGCAATAATGAGGGCAAAATGTTAATTATATTGTTTTTTGTTGTCATAAATATAAAGTTATAAAAAAGTAATCAGTTGGACTTAACCAAATCCACGAGGTTAAAAAGGAGTGGTTTGTCTCCGAGGAACAATACAATATGTTCTGCCGGCGACTAAATGTTTTGAACCAAAATTTGATATAATTATATTAAAAGTAATATTTGAGCTGTAAATGGTTTTTGCTGTTTGCAGCTTTTTATTTTTTTAATAAATATCAAAGGATGGTAAAGGAGTACGCAAAGCCGTATTCTTTATTTATTCTTTTTATAAAGATTTTCGTATTGACTCAAATTCTGTTATTTTTTCATAAATACTTATGTTTCGATAATTTCTTGGCATTAAAAAACCTTCCTGATGTATATTCTACATCAAGAGGGCTCTTTTTTCTATTGTCCATTTTTTAGGTACTTGTTTCAAAATAGAATTCCATCCTTTTTGTATGTCTTATCACTTTTAGGCTTGTATGAGAATTTTAAGAAATGTTTTTTAAAATCTTTGATTTCTTAACAGCGCTTACGGTTGCCTGAATTATCGGACCGGAGAGCAAAACGGTGGCAATTGTGCAAATTCCGAATTTACCGCCGAGCAAAACGCCGATAACTACCATTATAATATCAAGAACCATTCGTACGATTTTGATTTTCCACCCGTTTTTTTCGGCAAGCGAAAATGTGACTGCTTCATATGAGCCCCTGCCGAAATCAGCGGCGGAGTAAAGCCCCGTTCCGAACGAAAATATAGCAATGCCAAGCAGCATTATAACAAAATTAACCGCTTTAATATCTGTATAATGCTGAATTTTTGTGAATACATCCACGAAAAAACTGTAAATAATTTGGTAAAGAATTGTGCCGACATTGATTTGCTTTCTGTCATAGAAAAAGGCAAAAATTATCATTGCCACAGCCACAACAAACGACGATGTGCCGATTGACATACCTGTCACATTCGTCAGCCCTTGCCACAATATCGCAAGTGTTGCGCCGCCGAAACCTGCGCCAATTGCAAGCGTAATTCCGTATGCGGATATTATTGATCCGATAACGATCATCAGCGTTTTTGTTGCATATTTTTTAAATTTCATATTATCACCTACAAAAAAATAAGACTGTAAACTCTGCTGTTGTGTTCAGAAACAGCAAAATTTATAGTCTTCATCAGCCGAGACAGCTTTATTTTTTGATTATACACCCGAGATTTTATAAAGTCAACGGTTATAAATATGACTTTCTGTATTCGCTCGGAGTTTTACCATAGCGCTTTTTAAAGGTTTAGAAAATAGAAATTAAAAACGAAAATCCCATTTTATGCTCGACTATAATGAAATGTTAAACAGAATTAAGCCGAGTAAAATTATTTGCTATGGCAATAGCTGATATAATAATTGATATAGTCTTTTTCATATAAATCTCCTTTTCTATTTCTTATTTACCTTAAGATTGTTTTCTTAATTTTAAAGCTTTTATTTGCGAACTGTTCTTCACTTATTTCATTATAATTTTGATCTTCTTCAAATCCAAAATAATCAAATCTTTCACCGTCGTCAATCCTTTTTGTCGGCAAATCATAATTCACAAAACAAACATTTACCGGATTTGACCCCGGATGAGAATAGTATTTTCCAAATTCGGATTCTATTTTTGCTTTGATTGTTTCCCTTTCTTTTAATAATGACGATAAATCTTCAAAATCGGAGCGTAAATATATCGAAATAATTCCGTTATAATCAGCAAATATTTCTTGGATAAGCTTATAAATGTTTTCTTGTGTCCATTTTGTATTATCTTTTTTTAGAATATTTGTAAGTACATCATAGTCGTAATAACTTGAACTGTACGGAGTGTGTAAAACAAGTACATCCGCAATATCGGAATCACCTGTAACATTTATTAAATACTCTTTCATATATCGGTTAATTTCTTCCAACTGGTAATCATCATAAAATTCGCCCTTGTTATATATGACAGAAAAATCTTTTTCTGTATCCTTAAAATTAACGGCAAACGGAACAAATTCACCGGGTCTGTATAATAGAGGACAATCGAAGGAATCAGACTCGTCTTTATAGTAGGGTAGCTTAATGCTGATAACTTTAAAATCTTTATTGTATTTCTTTTCGACATATGCGGTTGCATTGTGTATTAAGCAAATTAAAGCTATCAAAGAACATACAATTATACACAGCAAAGCCGTAAGTATAATTTTTTGTGTCTTTTTTCTACTGTGTTGTTTCATATTTCTCACCATCTTTAAATTAAATGTTTTTCTTGTTTTAACAATTGAATTTGCTTGTATTCCAAGAAATATCCTTTATGTGAATAAATATTATTTTCAGTGATTTCATCATCAACAATATATACAATGTTTTAATATAATTATATCATAAAAGCAACATAACATCTACAAATAAATAGGAACTGTCCAAAAAATTCGTCCTATTATTAACAAGATTATGTACAAAATAACAAAATTCTCATCTTTGCATTTTTGATGGATAAACAATATAAAAGGGTAAACTTAAAGTGAGGGTTTAAAGTTTTATTACTTTAAGCCCTCTATATTTTTTGAAATGTCTCTCAAATTTTTTACTCATTTCAATTCGTGTTACGATTTTGATTTGAGCGATGTCTCTCAAAAGTCTCAGTC
>OJAW01000097.1_pt1 | contig 67863 bp, 67 predicted proteins | sample 1589151 | NCBI WGS metagenome assembly OJAW01 (sample SAMN03283290) | human gut metagenome | biome: human-associated habitat; material: feces | host: Homo sapiens | place: Peru | collected 2012
AATTATACCTAAAAATATAAATAGTAATACTAATAAAATATTTACTAACAAGAAATTTAACATAATGAAATTATTTTTTAATTTTGAGGAGTAATTCATAATAACTTGTAAAAATAATAGACTAAAATGAATTTATTTGATAGAATTAAGATGGAGGAAGAAGTATGGAAAAATATATTATAGGATTGGACCTAGGAATTAATAATGTAGGTTGGTCAGTAGTTGATGCTCAAACTAATAAAATAAAATACTTAGGAGTTAAACAATTTGAAGCAAGTGATTCTGCAAAAGACCGTAGAACACAAAGAAACACAAGAAGAAGATTAAAAAGGAGAGAAACAAGAAAAACAGATATCTTAAAGATACTTTCAAACATTAATTTCCCGAATAATCTAACTATTGATACAATGTTAATAGAAACAAGATGCAAAGGAATAAATGAACAAATATCAAAACAAGATATAACAAACATATTATGTTATATGGCAACTCATCGAGGATATATACCATTCGGTGATGGAGAAGTTAGTTTCGTAGATTTAGATGGAAAATATCCATGCGAATATTATTACGAAATGTTTAAAAGTTCAACAAATAACAAATATAGAGCACTAAGAAACACAGTTAAAAACGAAGAAAATATTAACGAAGTTAAAAAAATGCTTGAAACTCAAAGAAAATATTATCCGGAAATAACTAATGAGACAATTGAAAATATTGTAACTACTTTACAAAGGAAAAGAAAATTTTGGGAAGGCCCAGGAAGTATAAATGCACTTACTGATTATGGAAGATTTAAAACCCCAGAAGATGTTGTAGAATACTTAGAAAAAAAGAAGGAAAATCCAGAATATGAAAAATATTTATTTGAAGATTTAATAGGAAAATGTAGTGTAATACCAAATGAAAAATGTGCATCACAAATAAATTTTTATGCAGAAAAATTTAATTTATTAAATGATTTTATAAACATCTCATTTAAATCAATTGAAGAATTAAATAATAAAGATGATTTTTATGAAACACAAGTAAAAACATACAAACTAAGAGAATCTGGATTAAATAAAGTATTTGATTATTGTATGTCAAAAGATACACTAACAATAAAAGGTTTATTTAAAGATTTATTTGCTACTACAATTGATAATATCTCAGGATATAGACAAGATGGACATGACCCTAATAAACCGGAAATGTCAACAATGAACACATTTCGAACAATTAGAAAAACATTCAAAGAATGTAATGCTAACATGGATATATTTAAGCCGGAAAATATAGATTTATATAATGAAATAATTAATTATATGATGCTAGTACCTGGGCAAGTAGAACTAATAAACATGTTATCAACTATAATGCCATTATCCGAAAATGATAAAGAAGCACTAAAAAAAGTATTTAAATCTAAAAAAACAAATTTAAAATACCATTCTCTTTGTGAAAAAATATTAATTAGAGCATGTAATGATATGTTAAGTTTACAAAAAAATTATATGCAAGTGTATAAACTAAAAGATTATGGAAAAGAAAGTAGAAAAGAATTTGTAAAAAGATATGAAGAAAGTAATAAAGGAGAAAAGTTAATGAACCCAACTTTTATTGATGATATCATATCAAGCCCACAAGTTAAAAAAACATTAAGACAATCCGTAAAAGTTATTAATGAAATAATAAAAAATGAAAAGTCATTGCCAGATGTTATAGTTGTTGAATCCACAAAAGACACTTTAAACAGTGAAAAAATGAGAAAAGTTTACATAGATATTAATAAAAAACAAAAGGCACTACATGATAAAGCAATTAAAACATTAAGTTCAATTGGATATTCTGAAAAAGACATAAGTAAGAAAAAAATAGAAAAATTGATGCTTTATGAAGAATTTGATGGATTATGTCCATATTGTAATAATCCAATCACTTTAAAATATTTAATTAATGGCTCAGATGAAATTGAACACATATTACCGAGAAGTGATTCATTTGATGATAGTTTTGATAATAGAACAGTTAATATTAAGCTTGATTTAGTAAGTAGTGATAGAGATAGACAAAACTTAACTGAAGAGATGCTTGAAGAAAGAAAAGAGAAAATTAAACATATTTGTGAAGTTTTAGAGGACTTTATGGCTAGTAAGTTTATGAAGATGATGGCTAATGCAACACCAGTTAGAAGTCCAATTAGAAAGACTAATGTTATTTTAAAAGAGCAAAACTTTATTAAGGCTTTACAATTATGGGAGTTTTTAGAAAGTTATCAAGTTGAAAAACCAGTAAGAGAAGAAAAAGAAAATGTTGATTTAACTAGTAGTTCTTTAAGTAAGAATTTTAATATGACTTATTTCTTAAATTATTGTGTTTTATATGATATTGTTAGTACTGATGGTACTTTGGTGCCACCTGAGAAAATTGATTTTTCTGAAGCGTTATATGATTATGCAAAGGAATTTGATGTTGATGATAAAGAACTTCGTAAACAATTAAATGATCAACTTACGAAAGCAGAAAATTATAAACAATTACAGAAAAATGAAGCTAAGAAGTGTTATGATGCATTTATAGAGAATCATAATGCTAGAATTGCTAAAGCGTTATTATTATTTAGATAGGAGGGATATTAATGGCTAAAGATAAAAATAAAAAGACTAATCCGATAGCAGGATTTGGTGGTAAGGTTATTGATTTAGCTAAATTTAATATTAAGTCTGATAAAGAACAATATGAAGAAATTAAAAAGACTTTAGAAGATATTTATCAAGATAATCTTAAGGTTACGAGAAAGCATATAATGAAAGTTATTGGGCTTACTTTGGTTCCTAAAGATGATTATGTATACCTTCCTTATAATTTAAAGGTATCTAAAGAGAAGTTATATTTAAGATTTGAAGTAGTTAAAAAGAAGCCAGTTGGTTTAGGTTTAATTATATTTGGAATATGGCTATTTGTTTTTGCTTTAGTTGCAGCTACTTATGCGGGGTTTAGATATCTTAGCTTAGCTGATTTAAATAAAGATATTGATGGCGACGGTATTGCGGATATTAATATTGATATTAATGGTGATAATTATGCTGATATTAATATTGATACTAATAATGATGATAAACCTAATGTTAATATAGATTATAAGGGGAATAGAAGATCTGTATTTAATATTGATAAAGATGGTGATGGCAAGCCCGATTATAATTTAGTTAATGATGCTAGTGATGATGAAAAAAGAGAATGTAAGATTAATTGTGATACCGATGGTGATGGATGGCCTGATATTAATTTAGATTTAGATGGTGATGGTGAGCCTGATACTGATATTGATACTGATAATGATGGGGTTCCTGATTTAAATTTAGATATTAATGGTGATGGTAAATGTGATGTAATGTGTGATACTGATGGTGATAATAAGTGTGACTATCAATGTATTAAACCAGGTGATGATGATAAAAAAAATACTGGTTCTTCTTCACAAACTGGTGATCCTAATACTAATTCTGGTTCAACTACTTTAATGCTTAATTTTGTTGATGGAGTTACAGTTAATGTTGATAATTTATATCCTGATGATCAACCTGGTGTTGCTAAGGTAAATCCTTATAAGACGTTTACAGTAGAAAATTTATCTAATAATGCAATTATTTATTCATTGAAATTTAAGGTTATAAAAAATACTTTTGTTACTAATAATTTCCAATATAAGGTTGAATCTACTAATGGTGGTGGAACTTTGGGTTATACACCAACTCCTAAAAAAGATGCATATATTGTTAGAAATGTAAGGATTCCAGCAAGGGTTAGTCAAAAATATCAGATTACATTTAATTTAGCTGGTACTAATAAACCACAAAATCAAGATCAAGGTAAGAATTTTACAGCAGAGATTGATGTTGAATTATAGGCGTTTTGCCTTTTTTCTAGAAGGAGATATAAGATGAAAGATAGAAGTTTTAAAATTGTAACTATTGTAGCTTTATTAATTGCTGTGTTAGGGCTTAGTATTGGTTATGCTGCTTATGCAGAAAACTTAAAAATTTCTGGTACGGTTACGGCAAGATCTAGTTCAAATTCTTGGAATGTTAAATTTGAAAATATTTCAGCAGCGGAATTTGGAGGAATAGCTAATGAAATGGTTGCTCCTGAGTTAACTTCTACTACTATTAGTAAATTTGAAGTTAATTTCTTTGCACCAGGTGATTCTGTTAGTTATACTTTTGATGTAGTTAATAAAGGGTTATTAAATGCTAAACTTACTACTTTCTCTAAGGGAAGTTTAAGTTGTGAGCCATCAACTAATAGTACAGCAACTGTTGAAGAAGCTAACGCTTTATGTAGAGATTTAACTTATACTTTAACTTATGCTGATGGTAGTGATATTAAAACTGGTGATTTATTATATGCTGGTGATAGCAATAACACTAAATCTTTAAAGGTTACGATTGGTTGGAAACATGATTCTACTATTTCTTTAAAAGATGATGTTTTAGTTACAATTGGAGCTACGAATTTTATATATACTCAAGCTTAGGACAGAAAGATTACTTTTTGTCCTTTTTTATAATTTTTTTTAATATTAATGGTTGATTATTTTTACAATTTAATGCTATAATACTAGTTGTAAGATAGGAGGAAAAGATAAGATGAAAGATAGAGGTTTTAAAGTTATTGCAATAGCTGCATTATTACTTGCAGTAGTCGGTTTGACAGTTGCATATGCATCATATACTGAAACATTAAAAGTATCTGGTACTGTTACTGCTAAATCTTCAACTGAATCATGGGATGTTCATTTTACAGCACCATCTGCACCTACTTTAGGTGGTCTTGCTGCTGTTGGATCTGCTCCAACAACTACAGCTACTGTAATTAGTGGATTCAATGTTAATTTCTTTGCACCTGGAGACTCTGTTGAATATAACTTCAGTGTTGAAAATGGTGGTAAATTAGATGCTAAATTAACAGCTGTAACTCTTGGATCTTTAAGCTGTGCACCAGGAAATGGTAGTACAAAAGCTACTACAGAAGAAGCTAATGCTTTATGTGCTGATTTAACATTTGCATTAACTTATGCTGATGGTACTGAAATCAAAACTGGTGATGTAATTACTCATACAAGCAACAACTCTAAAAGCTTAAAGTTAGTTGTTTCTTGGAAAGCTGACTCTCATGCAACTTTATCAGGTGATGCTGTTGTTACTGTTGGCGAATCTACATTAACTTATACTCAAGCTTAATAATATTTTAGTTAGAGAGATTTATTTATGAAGAAAAGTGAAATAAAAGCTTTAATATTTATAGTTTTTATTATCATATTATTTCTTATAAACAGTTTTTTTACCAAAATATTTACTGATTATGGTATTGTAGCTTTTCTTATCTTTATGGTAGGGATTGCATGGCTTTTATTTGGATTGTCCAAAGATAAAAGTAGATATAATAAAGATGTGTGTCTATCAATAGTTATTTATGTAGTTTTATATTACTTACTTATTTATTTGATAGGTTTCTTTACTGGATTTAATTTTAATGTATATGATACAAGCATAGTTGGAATAGTTAAAAACATTGTTCCAATTATTCTAACTATTGCTTTATCTGAACTTTTACGTTATGTGTTAATTTCTAAGTTTAAAGATAATACATTTTTGTTAATTCTTTCTGTTATAGCATTTGTGCTTGTAGATGTTACATTTACGTTTAGAACAATTAATTATAAGGATTTTGGATCGATTTTAGAGAGCTTTGGACTGTTTATATTACCTAGTATTAGTGTTGGTGTTTTATGTACTTATTTGTGTATTAAAACTAGTTATAAAGCAACTATTTTATATAGGTTATTAACTACTTTACCTTTATACATAATTAGTATTATTCCGGACTTTGGTAATTATATATGGTCAGTTCTTAATGTATCAATTCCAATTATATTTTTGATTATTGAATATAATTTCTTTAAGAAGAATGAACATATCTTTAAAAGAATTATTCTTAAAGCAAATGCTTATAAGAAAAATAAAATAACATTAGTTATAAATATTATTGTTATTGTGTTTCTGTTTATTTTAGTTGGTCTTACTTGTGGTTTATTTAAATATCAATTGGTTGTTATCGCAACAGGATCTATGCAACCTTATGTTTATAGGGGAGATACTGTTCTTGTTAAAAAGATTGATGATACCCAAAAGAAGAATTTAAATATAGGAGAGATTTTAGTTTATTATAGAGAAGATAGAATTATTTGTCATAGAATTTATAATAAAGTAGAGTCTGGTGGATATATATTTTATCAAACTAAAGGTGATAATAATAATGATCCCGATAATTATTTGATTGAATTACATGAAATAATTGGTACTACTAATCATAAAGTAAAATATATAGGACTTCCAACTATTTGGTTAGCAGAAATATTTGAATAGAAATGAGGAGTAATAAATGAAAGATGCTAGTAAGAAAAAATCTAGTTTTATAGAGAAAAACTTTTCTAGTCCAACTTTTAATATGATTTTTACTGGATCAATAATTATATTGGTTTCTTGTTTTGTACTAGTATTTTTCATTAAATTATTCATCATAAATGAAGTTGACCATTTATCATATGATGAAAAGGTTACACCTGATTATAAAGTAAATTTAAAAGATAATAATTATTATGAAGTAAAAACATTACCATCTGGTATGAATTATATTGCTAGTTTGGTAGATAACATTAGTGTTAATTTTAAGTATAATTTTGAAGCTACTGATGTAATTGATTATAATACAACTTATTATATTGAAGCAATTACAAGAGTATATGATGATAAAAATAAATCAAAAACTCTTTTTGAAAAAAAAGAAATTTTATCTGAAAGTAGAACTATAACAAAGGAAAAAATAAAAAATTTAGGATTTACTGAAAGTGTTAAGGTTGACTATAATCATTTTAATAATTTAGTTAGAACATTTAAAACTGAATATGGTTTAGCTAAGTCTAGTGATGTTACAATTGCACTTGTAATGAAGACAAGTGGTGGTAACTCAGAATATAAAGGTAATATTAATTTAAATAGTCATGCTACGGTAGTAATCCCACTAACTGAGCAAACAATAAATGTATCTATTAATAGTAATAATGTTACAAATCAAGACAGATTACTAGAAAAGATAGGTTTAAATAATATAAATTGGTATAATTTAGGAATGTTTGTTATTTTAACAGTTTTAGATTTATACTTAATAGTTAAATTAAGTAAGAATATTAAAAAGTATTTAGATTCATTTAGTTTATATGATAAGACTTTAAAGAAGATACTTAGAGATTATGATAGTATAATAGCAAATATTAATAATGATACTGTTACAAAGAAAGATAAGGTTATATTTGTGGAATCTTTCGATGAATTAATTGATATACATGATAATTTGGGTAGTCCAATATTGTTTAATGAGGTTGTTAAAGGTTCTAAATCTTATTTTACAATTATTGATAATAATATGATGTATAGATATGTTTTAGAAAATAAAAAATAATTGAATGAAATATTCAATTTTTTTATGTTTAATTATTTATTATTTTATGGTAAAATAGTTATGATAATAGGAAATAATTGGTGAAGGATATGAAACATAGATTAAATGGTGTAAAGAAAAATAAACTTATTATTTTTGCGAGTATATTTACTATTGCTTGTATATCTTTATTATCAGTTGGTTATGCGGCTAATTCATCTTCTTTAGCATTTGATGGTTCAGCTTTTGCAAGAGCTGAGGGGGATGTGCGTATTACTGATGTACAATGTGTTAAACCAAATACTAGTTCAGATACTCAAGGCGATACTTCTGGTAATATTTTTTATCCAGAATTTACTAAAGATGCAATTAATGGTGGTCTTAGATTAAATTCTGTTACAACAAGTATGGTGTGTAATATAGAAGTAACGAATTTATCTTCTTATAATGTTTTAATAACTAATATTGAAAAGATTCGATTTACTAATGTTAATATGACTTATTCTTTTGAAAATGTTGTAGTTAATGATACACTTATACCTGCTGCTAATAAGAGTGTATTGCAGTTAAAAATAGCTTTTAGATCTAATGTTATTTCACAAATTGCTGGTGCGGTTGAAACATTTATCGAAAATGTTTTAGGCATTAATTTAAATGTTTATTTTGGTTTTAGATTTAGTTTTTATAAAGTTCCTCAATATACTTTATCTGTAACAGCTACTCCAGAAGATGCGCTGATTGTTTTTGAGGTAGGAGATCAGGTTGTTGCGAGTGGTACTGGGCATGTATCTAAATTAATGGATTCTCATAAACCTATTAAATATACTGTATCTAAGAAGAATTTTTATACACAAAGTGAAACTATTACGATGACTGAAGATACTACGCGGACGATTGAGCTTGCTCATAAACCAGGTTATGAACTTACGATTAATCCAACTCCAAGTAATTCTTTAGTTACTTTTAAGGTTAATGGAGAGGTTGTTTCATCAGGTACCGGTGTTCAATCTTATACAGCAATTGATGAAACTACTATTGAATATACGGTTTCAATGTTTGAATATTATGATAAAACAGAATCATTTACATTAGCTGGTAAAGATACAACTATTGATGTTTCATTAGAGTTAATGCCATGGATAACTGGTACTTTTACAAATACTGATAGAAAAGTGGCAACTACTAAAGAAGATGTTGTTTATCACCCAGGAAAGTATTTAATTGAGATGTGGGGTGGTAAAGGTGGTCAGTATTTCCGTGCTGAAAGTAAAAAAGCTGGTTATCGTGGTGAAGCAGGATATATTTATGCGATAGTTGATTTAGAATATAATGATAAGATTTTCTTTACACTAGGTGGTAATGGACGTGATGGTGATTATTCCGGTGTTGCTAGAGGTGGAGAAAATGGTGGTGGCAATGGTGCAGCTACCTATGCTGGAGGTGGTGGTGGTTATTCAGCCTTTGCGGTTGGTACTACTACTATTAATGAAGCAAATATTAACTCTGGTAATGTTTTAATGATTGTAGCTGGTGGTGGAGGAGCAGGAGGTTCTTCTCTTGTCGCCGGTAAACCAGGAGATGGTGGTAATGCTGGTACTTTAACGAGTGCAACTACTACAATTAGTATAGGAACTGTTTTCCATGGAGCTGATGGTACTTTAAATGGTGCTAAAGAAGGTCGTAATGGTCTTGGTGGTACAACAACTAGTAAAGCTAATTCAAAAGGTGGTAAAGCCGGGGGATTGCTATTAGGTGGTGCTGGTGATGGAAATGGTGGTGGCGGTGGCGCTGGCTACTATGGAGGTTCTGGATCCGGCGGTGCTGGTACATTGGCAACAAATCAACCTGGTGGTGCAGGTGGTGGATCATCATTTATTTCATCTAAAGTGACATACAGTAATTTACCAAGTACTGCGACAAGTAAATTAGTTGCGACAAATCCTAGTTCAACTGGTGGTGCAATTGTTATTACTTATTTAGGTAAAAATTAAAACTCATTTATTTGAGTTTTTTTCATATGATTTAATGGTGATTTTATGTTTCATTATCGCATTCAAAAACGTATGTATTATGTTTTTTTAGCTGTTATGTTAATTTTATTTGTAATGGTTGTTAGGGTTTTTTATATTCAGGTTTTTAAATATAATAAGCTTTCTTCTTTAGCAAATGGTTTATGGAATAGAAATCTACCTATACTTGCTGATAGGGGCCTTATAACGGATAGAAATGGGGAAATACTTGCTGATAATATTACTACTACTAGTTTGGTTGTTATTCCAAATCAGATTAAAAATAAAGAAGAGGTTGCTAAGAATATAGCGTCTATTTTGAATGTGGATTATTTAAATATTTATAAGCATTTAAATAAGATTACTTCTATTGAGAGAATTCATCCAGAGGGAAGAAGACTTTCTTATGAGGTGGCAGAAAAGATTAATAATTTAAATTATGATGGGGTTTATTTACTTAAAGAGAGTAAAAGATATTATCCTTATAAAACTGTTTTGAGTCATGTTTTAGGTTATGTTGGAATTGATAATCAAGGGTTATCTGGAATTGAACTCAAGTATGATTCTTATTTAAAGGGATCAGATGGCGGTATTAAATATTTTAGTGATGGTAAAGGTAATAGATTAGGTGTTAATGAAATATATGATGAGCCTGTTAATGGGAATAATATTGCTTTGACAATTGATTTAAATATTCAGTTGGCTATGGAAAGAGAACTTGATAATGTGATGACCAAATATAATGCGGATGGTGCATGGGGTTTAGTTATGGATCCTAATAGTGGAGAAGTACTTGCAATGAGTACAAGACCTAATTTTGATTCTAATAATTATAAAAATTATAATTTAGAAACTATTAATAGAAATGCTCCAATATGGGCAACTTATGAACCTGGTAGTACTTTTAAAATTATTACTTTATCGGCTGCTATAAATGAAGGCAAGGTTAATTTATTTGAAGAACATTATTATGATGGTGGTTCTATAATGGTTGAAAATGCCAGAATTAAGTGCTGGAAACATGGCGGTCATGGAGCTGAAACTTTTTTACAAGTTGTTGAGAATTCTTGTAACCCAGGGTTTGTTGTATTAGGTCAAAGACTAGGAACTAATCTTTTGCATAATTATTTGATTAAGTTTGGTTTTGGTTCTAAAACGGGTATTGATTTAAATGGTGAATCTAAGGGTATTTTGTTTCCTTTAAGTAAGATGGGACCAGTTGAAACGGCAACAACAGCTTTTGGACAAGGTATAAGTGTTACACCAATTCAGCAAGTTACAGGAGTAAGTGCGGCTATCAATGGTGGTACTTTATATAAACCATATATTGTTAAAGATATTAGTGAAGGTGAAACTAATTCAGTAATACTATTAAATAAGAAACAAGTAGTTAAAGAAAATGTTATTAGTAGTGAATCTTCTAAGTTAGTTAGAATGGCTTTAGAAAGCGTTGTATCTAATGGAACGGGAAGAAATGCTTTTATTGAGAATTATTTAGTTGGGGGTAAAACTGGTACTGCTCAAAAGGTTAAAGATGGAAGATATATGGTAGGTAATTATATTGTTTCTTTTATGGGTTTTATACCAGCAGATAATCCTTCTTATGTTGTTTATGTAGCAATTGATAATGCGAAAGGGATAACTCAGTATGGAGGAACAGTAGCAGCTCCAGTAGTTAAAAATATTATGCTTAGTATAATAGATTATAAAAATGTTAAAGAAACTGATGATAAAAAGGCGAGAGCTTATACTTGGCTTGATACTAAGTATGTAATGCTTCCAAATGTAGTAGGGCTTAGTTTGGATGACGCTAAAAAAGAATTAAAAGGTTTTAGAGTAGAATATAATGGAAATGGGGATACTATAATAGAACAATCTCCTAGTGGTAATAAATATGTTAAGGAAAATAGCGTTGTTAAATTAATGTTAAACTAAGTTAAATAAATGTAAAACAGAGTTTACATCAATGCTTAAAAAAGAGTATAATGAAATCATGTGAGGTGTGGTTATGTTAATATTAGCAAAATCAATTTTAGGATTAATGCTTGGTTTTGTACTTGCTTTAATTGCAGGATTTATTTTAATTCCTTTATTAAAGAAATTACATATTGGTCAAAGTGTTAGTCATTTAATTAACGCAAGACATTTAAAGAAAGATGGAACTCCTACAATAGGAGGATTAATATTTATTATTCCAACTATTTTAATAATGTTATTACTTTATTTTAGAAATAGTGTAGAATTAACTCATAATTTAATAATTCTGATGTTTGTATTTTTATCTTATGGATTATTAGGTTTTGTTGATGACTTTTTAAAAGTAAGATATCATAATAATAAAGGACTTCCTACTTTAGTAAAACTTGCTTTACAGACTGTAATTGCAATTGTGTTCTATATTATATTTAAGAATAATGGTGGAGAATCAACTTTAGTTATCACTTCACTTGGTCTTAATATTAATTTAGGATGGGCTTATGGTTTATTTATCTTACTAGTTTTAGTTGGAACTACTAATGCGGTAAATATTACTGATGGTTTAGATGGTTTAGCTGGTGGATTATCAGCTTTAGCATTTATGGCTTATGGTGTAATTGCTTGGGGTACTACTTGGTTAAGTGGATATCAAGATATTGCAATATTCTCATTTGTATTAGTTGGATCTTTAATTGGATTTTTATTCTTTAATGCTTATCCAGCTAAAATATTTATGGGAGATACTGGTTCTTTAGCTTTAGGAGCAGCTTTGGCTACTATTGCTATTTTAACTAGACATGAAATGTCTTTAATCTTAATTGGTGGGGTATTTGTTGTTGAAACTTTAAGTAGTTTAATTCAAATAATTGCGATTAGGAAATTTCATACTAAGGTATTTAAGAAAGCACCATTGCATCATCATTTTGAAGAATTAGGATGGGCAGAAACTGATATTGTTAGAGTATTCTGGACTGCAGGATTCTTACTATCAATGATTGGTATAATATATGGTGTATGGTTATAAAAAAAGATTCAGAAGTTACTGAATCTTTTTTTGTGTCAATGTGGATAAAGGTAAATAAATATTATTGAAAAGGTTAAAAATATATGTTATAATAAAATTGCTTAATAGGATAGAGTGGTTAGTTAATTGGTTCTAGTCAAACTATTAACTAACCGGTTATAAAAGATATAACGATTAAATAGTTACGTGGTAACCTCTATAAATACCGAGATGGTCTTATTACTATTAAGTTATGATATCATAGAGAGAAAGAAAACTCTTAGAATAAGCGGTTGTTACTTTGACTAGGTAAAACTGATTAAACTTGAAAAATAGCATTTTGTCAGTGCTATTTTTTTAATGGGTAAAACATAAAATTAAATGGGTGATACTATGAAAAAGAGAAACCTTTTAATTTTTGGTAGTATGTTTTTATTGGGGTTATTTGGAGTTATTATGATTTATTCTTCATCTTCGGTATGGAGTTTATATAAATTTAATGATGCTTTTTATTATGTGAAACATCAATTGATATTTTTTGTTATTGGTATTATTGTGATTTTTATTTTAAGGAGATTTGATTATCGTTTTTTTTATAAATATTCTAATGTTATTTTGGGAATATCTTTTTTATTACTTGCTTTGGTACTCATTCCTGGTATTGGTCAAGTTAGAAATGGATCAAGGAGTTGGTTTGGAATTGGTAGTCTTGGCATTCAACCTTCTGAGCTTTCTAAGTTGGCTTTAATTATCTTTACAGCTAAATACTTGTCTAATAATGAAAAAGAGCTTAGAAGTGTTAAAAATGGTGTATTTCCAATTATTTTAATTATATTTTTATTCTTTGGTCTTATTATGTTAGAACCTGATTTTGGAACGGGTATGGTTATTGTAGTTACTTTACTTTGTATGTTATTTGTATCTAATATTAAAATATCTTTTTTTGTAGGAATGGGAATACTTGGTCTTTTAGGAATTGTCGGACTTATAATTATTGCACCATATAGAATGCAGAGAATTGTATCTTTTTTAAATCCTTGGGTTGATCCATTGGGTAGTGGATTTCAAATTATTCAAAGTTTATATGCGATTGGGCCAGGAGGCTTATTTGGATTAGGTTTTGGTAATTCGATTCAAAAACATTTTTATTTACCGGAACCTCAAACTGATTTTATTTTTGCAATTATATCTGAAGAGTTTGGATTTGTAGGAATTATAATTATTGTTAGTTTATTTTTTATATTATTTTATAATGTAATAAAGTTATCTTATTCTTGTAATGATTTATTTGCTAAATATTTATCTTTTGGTCTTATTATGGGAATTATGATTCAGATGGTTTTAAATATTTGTGTAGTTATTGGATTAGTACCAGTAACTGGTGTTACTTTACCTTTTATAAGCTATGGTGGTTCTAGTTTACTTATTAGTATGGCAAGTGTAGGGATTATCTTAAATATTTGTAGTAAAAATTAGTTCTTGTATGTTTTAGAACATACAAGAAGATTGACTGTGATAGTTTATTATTTTATATATTTTTAAGAATTGTGATGACTTATCCAGATAATCTTACTAATAAAAATCAAACTTATTACAAATAATAATGGTAGTTATATTTAACTACTTATTATTATAAATTTTATTAGCACTCTATATTGACAAGCGCTAAAAAATGTGTATAATATAATTTGTGAATAAGGAGGTATAAATTATGTTTAATCAAAATAATGAAGAAGAAAATGTCTTACTTAAGTATGGACGTAATATAAATGAGGATGTTAAAAATCGTAAGATTGATCCAATAATTGGTCGTGATGAGGAGATTCGTAGTATAACTAGAATTTTATCAAGAAAGACTAAAAATAATCCGGTTCTTATTGGTGAACCTGGGGTAGGTAAAACTGCAATTGTTGAAGGTTTAGCACAAAGGATTGTTAAGGGTGATGTTCCAGAAAGTTTAAAGAATAAAACTATTTGGGAACTTAATATGGCTTCTTTAATTGCTGGTGCTAAGTATCGTGGTGAATTTGAAGAAAGACTTAAAAAGGTACTTGATGAGGTTAAAAAGAGTGAAGGCAATTTAATAATGTTTATTGATGAGATTCACTTAATTGTTGGAACTGGTGCGGTTGATGGCGCTATGGATACTGGTAACATTTTAAAACCAATGCTTGCTAGAGGTGAAATTCATGTTATAGGTGCTACTACTTTAAATGAATATCGTATGTATATTGAAAAGGATGGCGCTTTAGAACGTAGATTTCAAAAGGTTACAATAGCGGAACCAACTGTAGAAGATACGGTAACTATTCTTCGTGGTTTAAAGGAAAGATTTGAAATCTATCATGGTGTTACTATTCAAGATAAAGCTTTAGTTAGCGCTGCAACTTTATCAAATAGATATATAACAGACAGATTTTTACCAGATAAAGCTATTGATTTAGTTGATGAAGCTTGTGCAACTATTAGAGTACAAATGGATAGTGTGCCAACATCTTTAGATGAAATTACTAGAAAAATCTTAACTTTAGAGGTTGAAAGAGAAGCTTTAAAGAAAGAGAAAGATGAACTTTCTGTTAAGAGAATTGAGAAAATTGATAGTGAACTTAGTGAGTTAAAGAAAAAAGAAAAAGATTTAGATGATAAATGGAAAGCTGAAAAATCTGTTAATGAAGAGATTAAAAAAGTTAAATCTGATATTTCTAGATATTCTTTTGAATTAGAACAGGCAGAAGTAAATTATGATTTAGAAAAAGCTGCTAAAATTAAAAATGGTACTTTACCAGAGTTAAAACAAAAACTTGATAATTTAACTAAACAAAGTACAGGTGGTATTTTATCTGATGTAGTTACTAGTGAAGATATTGCTGAAGTTATTAGTAAGTGGACTAATATTCCAATCACTAAATTAATGAGTAGTGAAAAAGATAAAATTTTACATTTAGAAGAAAATTTAAAGAAACGAGTTAAGGGTCAAGATAAAGCTTTAAAATTAGTAGCTGATGCAATTATTCGTTCAAGAAGTGGTATTAAAGATCCTAATAGACCAATTGGTTCATTTATGTTTTTAGGTCCAACTGGAGTTGGTAAAACTGAAGTTGCTAGAAGTCTTGCTTATGAACTTTTTGATGATGAACATCATATGGTTAGAATTGATATGAGTGAATATATGGAAAAATATTCAGTATCAAGATTAATAGGGGCTGCTCCTGGTTATGTAGGTTATGAAGAAGGTGGACAATTAACTGAAAAAGTTAGAAGAAATCCATATTCAATTGTCTTATTTGATGAGATAGAAAAAGCTCATCCAGATGTACTTAACTTATTATTACAAATATTAGATGAAGGTAGATTAACTGATTCTAATGGTAGAACTGTTAACTTTAAAAATACTATTATTATAATGACTTCTAATGTTGGTAGTGAACATATTATTAATAATGAAGAAGATAAAGTTAAAGATGAATTAAATAAATATTTTAGACCAGAATTTCTAAATAGATTGGATGAAATTATTGTCTTTAATAAATTAAGTAAAGATAATTTAAGAGAAATTCTTGATGAGATTATTGGTGGTATTGAAAAGAGATTAGTTGATATTAATGTTAAAATTAAATTAACTGATCAAGCTAAAGATTATTTTATAGATAATGGTTATGATGAATTTTATGGTGCAAGACCACTTAAGAGACTTGTTAGTAATAAGTTAGAAACTTTAATTGCAAAGAAACTTATTAATAATGAAATTAAGACTAATAGTGTAATCAATATAGATTATATTAATGGTAAATTAGAAATAAATTAAGGTAGAAAATTTCTACCTTTTTTTAATTATTTGTATGATACATTAAAAATATGTTAAAATTAACTTGGTGATTGGTGTGCTAAAACATAGTGATGATTATGATATTACTTCAGCAATTGAACTTATTTTAGTTAATTTACCTAATGATATATCTATTATGGAAAGTATTAGATTAATATATGTTAAGTTAGGTAGACTATTTTCTTATGATTATAATGTTGCTAGTGATATTAATATTGCTTTAAGAAAAGTTGATTTTGAACATGTTAGTAATTATCAAACTTGCACACAGATCTCAGAAATGCTTAAGGCTTGTTTAAGTTATATAAATACAAATGTTAAATGTGAAATAATTAATAGAACTGTTAATGTTAGAGGAGTAAGAGGAGATTCTCATAGAGCATTAGCAGTTAATTTTGAAGAAGATGGTTATCAATATAATTTACTTTTAGATTTAACTTTAGATTTATTTAGAATTCAATGTGGAATGCAAACTAAACAATTTGCTTATACTACTGATGCAAAGGGTAAGTATGACATTATACCTTTAAGAGAATGTGAACTTATGGATTGTAAATTAGGTCTTACTTTAGGTTATTTAGATGAAGAAATTAAAGCTGTTAAAGATATTTTGGATAGTTCTAAATCTTCTTTAGAAGATAAAATAACTTATATAGGGGTTAGATTTAGTAAAAGATTTATGGGTGCTCATGAAGCTTTAATGTATTATAAAGAATTATTTTTATCTTTAATTGATGTTCCTTTTAAAGAATTTAATTTAACTAAAGAAGAAGGAGAAAATGTTGATATGATTTCTTTATTTAAATTTGATTTAGAAGATAGAGAACTATACTTTTTATTAGATAAAAATAATGGGTTAGAGTTAACTAATCCTTTAAGAATAAGAAGATTACTTTCGTGTGGCTATACAACCAAAAGTGTGACTTTGATGACAGCGTTTGATGATAACGCAGGTAGGAAGGTTTTATCGTGAAAAAACAAGATGTTTTTGTAATTTTGTTAAGTGCTTTAGTTTTTTTTGCAATTATATTTTATATAGTGTATAAACCTGAAAAAAGAGAAACATACTCTAAAGTATTTAATGGAATTAGTTCTAGTAATGTTAATGTTAAACTTAATAATAGTAATCTAGCAATTATTCATTCAAGTAAGTTTTATGTTAATGTTGATAATAAACATTTAAATGTTTATAAAAGAAATAATAAATTATATATAGAAGAAGAAACTAATATAGATAGTGAAGATAAGAATGTTTATTTATATGTACCAGAAGATTATTCTTTTGATAATATCGATGTTAGTATGAATAGTGGACATATTAATGGAGATGGGCTTAATAGTAGTAATCTTAGAATTAATATAGCTAATGGAGAAGTAAATTTATCTAATTTAAATATATTAAATAGTATGAATGTTAATATTTTAAGTGGTAATGTTAATTTAAGTGGAGGAGTTTCTAATTTAGCTTTAGTTAATGAAGGTGCGAGTATTTATTTTAATGGAGCTTTATTTGAAAATAATAGTATTGATAGTGTTAATGGGAAGATTACTTTAAAGTTAGAAAATAAAGATTCTTATAAGTTTAAATTTAATAAAAAATATAAAGATGTTTTTATAGAAGATAAAAAGGTTAGTAAGTTAAGTTATGGTTATGGTAAAAATATTATTACAATAAAGAAGAATAGTGGTAATGTTGATATTAATTTTGTAGGTGATGTTAGTGTTTAAAAATGATAGTGATTATTTAGATCAACATTTTTTAATGGATGAAGATATTATTAATAAATTTATTAAGATATGTGATTTAAATGGTAATGATGTGGTTTTAGAAATTGGTCCAGGTAAGGGTACTTTAACTAAATTAATTGCTTCTAAAGTTAAGAAGGTTTATGCAATTGAGAAGGATATTAGGTTAAAGGAATTTCTTGATAAGATTGATAATTTAGAGGTTATTTATGGTGATGCGATTAAGTGTGATTATCCTTTAGTAAATAAGATTATTACGGCTATTCCTTATAGTATTATTGAACCTTTTATGTATAAGTTATGTCATACTTCTTTTGATAGTTTATATATGATTATGGGTAGTACTTATGTTAAGAGTGTTCTTAATTATGAGATTAATAATTTAGCTTTGCTTACTAATTGTTTTTTTGATGTTAATTGGTATTTTGATGTACCTAGTGTGTGTTTTTATCCTGAACCTAAGACTTTATCATCAGCAATTAGAATTACTCCTAAAAAGGATTATAAGCCTTTAGAATTATTATTTAAGAATATGTATTTATTAGATGATAAGAAGATTAAGAATTCTTTAATGGAGAGTTTAATTAAGGTTAAAGGATTAACTAAAAGAGAGAGTAAAGATTTAATTAATAGTTTAAATATTAGTGATGAATTTTTAGATAAGAAGTTTTTAAGTATATCTAATCAAGAACTTAAAGAATTGTATGATAAGTTAAATAAAGTAGTTTAAAGCTATTTTATTTTTTTATTGACAAATATATTAAAAAATACTTTTATTTATTATATAATATTAATAGAGGTGGTATAGATGCGTGTTATTATAACTGCAGGTGGAACTGGTGGACATATTTATCCAGCATTAGCAATTATAAATAAAATTAAAGAAAAAGAACCTAATAGTGAGTTTTTATATATTGGAACTCATAATAGAATGGAAAAGGATATTGTACCTAAGTGTGGATATCGTTATGAAGCTATTGAAATATATGGTTTTAGTAAAACAATGATTAAAAGAGATTTTAAAAATCTTGGTTTAATTTATAAAGCTTATAAAAGATGTTTAACTCTTATTAAAGAATTTAAACCTGATGTAGTAATTGGAGTAGGTGGTTATGTTACTTTTCCAGTTATTATGGCAGCTAAAAAGTTAGGTGTTAAAACTTTTATTCATGAACAAAATAGTATTCCTGGCAAAAGTAATAAAGTGTTAGCTAAAAAAGTAGATTTAATTGGTGTATCTTTTAAGGATTCAATGAAATACTTTGATGTTAAAAAAGTTAGATTAACTGGTAATCCTTGTAGCGAAAATGCGATTAATATTAAAAAGATGCCTAAAACTAAGTATGGATTAAGTAAAGATAAAAAATGTGTTTTAATAGTACAAGGTTCTTTAGGATCAAGTATTATTAATGAGAAGATGAAAGATTATTTAAGTAGTATATCTTCTAAAGATTATGAAGTTTTATATATTACAGGTAAGGATTATTATGAAAGTTTTATTAAAAATAAATTTAGTGATAATGTAAAAGTAGTACCTTATGTTGATAATTTAAGTGCTTTGCTTAAAGATGTTGATTTAGTTATTACTAGAGCAGGAGCTAGTATAACTTCAGAAATTACAGCACTTAGAATACCAAGTATATTTATTCCAAGTCCTTATGTAGCAAATAATCATCAATATTATAATGCTTTAAGTATTAAAAATGCTGGGGCTGGGGAAATGATTGAAGAAAAAGATTTAACAAGTGATTTATTAAAAACAAAAGTAGATAATATTTTAAATAACGATAAATTATATAAAAGTATGCAAGATAATTTGAAGTTTATGAGTATAGATAATAGTAGTACAATTATTTATGAACTTCTTAAAAATTTAATTAAAGAATAAATTAGGTGAATAATTATGGCTCAGAAAAAACGTAAGAAAAAATTAAATGTTAGAAAATTATTTGTTTTTATACTATTTTTCTATTTAGTAGGTTATGGTGTATATTATATTTTAAGTGAGCCAGTAAGAAATATTATAATTAGTGGGACTACTTATATAAATGATGCAGATGTTATAGAAGTAGCAGGATTAAAAAATTATCCAGCTTATTCAAGTTTAAGAAATAGTAAATTAAAAAAGAAGATTAAATCTTTACCTTTAGTAGAAGATGTTAGTATTAAAAGAAATTTATTATTTCAGTTAAAAATTAAAATTAAAGAGAAAAAAGTTATTTGTGTTTATGATGATAATAATAAAATATTATTAAGTGATGGTAGTCAGATAGATGATGATTCTAATATTGTAGGGATTCCTTCTTTAGTTAATTATACAAAAGGGGATGTTTTAAAGAAATTTTTAAGTGGTATGGGTAATCTTGATTATGGTATAATAAATTCTATTAGCGAAATTGAGTATTCTCCTGATAAATCTGGTACAGGTAGTATTTTAGATGAAACTAGATTTATGTTTAGAATGAATGATGGTAATATTGTTTATATTAATTTAGATAAGTTAAATAATATGAAGTATTATTTTAAAATATATGCTAGTTTAAATAATAAGAAAGGTATTTTACATTTAGATAGTGGAGATTACATGGAGGTAAAATGAACATTAACTACAATGAAGAAATGAAGAAAATTATTAGTAATTTAGATGATCATAATAAACTTTTATTACATAGTTGTTGTGGTCCTTGTTCTAGTAGTGTTATTGAAAGATTAAGAGATTATTTTGATATTACAGTTATTTATTATAATCCAAATATTGAACCTAAAGAAGAATACGAAAAAAGAAAGAGTGAACAACTTAGGTTATTAAATGAATTAGGAATAAAATTTATGGATATTGATTATCTTAATAATGAATATCATAAAAAGATTAAAGGGTATGAAAATGAGCCGGAAAATGGGCTTAGGTGTCCTTTATGTTTTGAATTAAGATTAGATAAGACTGCAAGTAAAGCTAAAGAAAATAATTTTGATTATTTTGGAACAACTTTAACAGTAAGTCCTCATAAAAATAGTAAGATTATTAATGAGATTGGACTTAAGTTAGAAGAAAAGTATGAAGTTAAGTTTTTACTTTCAGATTTTAAAAAAGAAGATGGATATAAAAGATCAATAGAGTTATCTAAGAAATATGATTTATATAGACAAGATTATTGTGGTTGTTTATATAGTAAGGGAGTTAATGTAGATGAATAAGAAGGGTTTTACTTTAGTTGAATTATTAGCTGTTGTAGTTGTTTTAGGATTAATAGCGGCTATTTTAGTGCCAATTATTCAAGATACATTAAATAAATCTAAAAATAAGATAAATAGTATTAATATAAAACAAGTAGAAGATGCAGGTAAAATAGTAGCTGAAGAAATTCTTTATTGTGATATTAATAGTAATACTAGAGGTGTTATAGCCAATAATAATTTAACTAAATGTGATGTAATGCAAAATGTTTTATATAATGAAGGCATTACTTTAAATATTAGTAATATGAAAACATATAAATATTTAAGTGATCCAAATGATTTATGTACAGGTTATATTGTAGTAACTGCTGATGAAAATACTTTTAAGATAAGTATTGATTCAAGTGGTGCTAAATGTACATCTAAGTAGGAGGGTTTTATGGGTTTATTTAGTAAATTTAAGCAAGTATTTAAAAAAGAAGAAAAGAAACGAGAAGATATTGAAGCTTTTGATAAAGGTTTAGAAAAAACTAGAAAAGAGTTTGTATCGGAATTATCTATTTTAGGTCATAAATATCATAAAGTTAATGATGATTATTTTGATGAATTAGAAGCTATTTTAATTAAAGCAGATATTGGAATTAGAACAGTTACAGATTTTTTAGATAGATTAAGAAAAAGAGTTAAAGATGAAAAAATTGAAGATACTGAATATTTAAGAGAAGTTATTATTGATGAACTTTTTATGATTTATGTTAATGGTGATTCTTTAACTGATAAGATTAATATTCAAGAAGATGGACCAACAGTTATTTTAATGGTTGGTGTTAATGGTGTGGGTAAAACTACAACGATAGGTAAGCTAGCTAATAAGTATCATAATGAGGGTAAGAAAGTTATGTTAATTGCTGGTGATACTTTTAGAGCAGGAGCAGTTCCTCAATTAAAGGAATGGGCTGAAAGAACTGATTCTTTATTTGTAGGAAAAGAAAATATGGATCCAGCAAGTGTTATTTATGATGGATTAGAGGAAGCTTTAAAAGAAAAAGCTAATATTGTTTTAATTGATACAGCTGGTAGATTACAAAATAAAGTTAATTTAATGAATGAACTTGAAAAAATTAATAAAGTTATTGGTAAATTTATTCCAGGAGCTCCTCATGAAACTTTACTTATTATTGATGCGACTACGGGACAAAATGGGATTAGTCAAGCAGTTAGTTTTAAAGAGATAACAAATATTACGGGAATAGTTTTAACTAAATTAGATGGTACTGCTAAAGGAGGAATAGTTTTAGCTATTAAAGAAGAAGTTAATTTACCAGTTAAATTTGTTGGTCTTGGAGAAGGTATTAATGATTTAAAATCATTTGATATTGAAGATTATATCTATGGATTATTAAAGGATATGATGTAATGGAAGAGATTATTTATTATTCAGCTTTATTTGATTATTATCAAAGTTTACTTACTGATGTTCAAAAAAAGTATTTTGAAGATTATTATTTTAATAATTTATCATTGCAAGAAATAGCTGATAGTTATGATGTTTCAAGAAATGCGATTAGTAAAACTTTAAAAGAAATAAAAGAAAAGTTAGATTATTATGAATCTAACTTGAAATTGTTAAGTAATAATAAAAAAATAAGCGAATTACTTTCAGAAGAAGATTTAAAAAAGATAGAAGAGTATATATAAAAAGAATTAGTTAGACTAATTCTTTTTTAGTGTCATTTTTCGTTGATTCAAAAAAGCAATAATATTAGCGGCCATAATAGGAATAAATATACATATAGTACTAATATTTGTCATAAATGAATCTTTGATATTTAAAGCAAGTAACAATAATATAAACCAAAGAATACATGATATTAGTTGATATTTACTTTCTTTATAAATAAATGCTATAAGAGCAAATATGGCAATAAAACAGAATACTAAAATGATTAAAGCCCACCAAGTTGATGTATACATATTTTGGATTAGAAGAGCTAAATCTTTAGTTGTAGTAGTAACACTTTCAGCATAATTTAATCTATCTAGATAATTAAAATAACATAAAAACCAAATAGATAAAATAGATTCTAATATAGTGATAACTAGTAATAATTTACTACGATTTTTTAATAATTTTTTCATTTGTTACTCCTTATAAAATTTAAGATTAAATCAATTATTTCAGAACCACGAGAAACAATACGATTAAAATCTTTTTTATAAAAATGATGATCATAATTTAAATAAACAGTAGATGTTTCAGATTTATAGTTTAACCATAAACCTAAAAAGTTTTCATTTTGGCTTTTAATAAAGTTTTTATATTCTTCTTTATGATTATCATCAAAAGCTTCAATACCGGTACTTTTAAAACTGATACCATCATCAAAATTATATATTTTTAATCTAGCTTTATTAAAAGCTAAATCTAAATCACTTAAGTCGGTGGGAATAAAATAATCTTCAAATTTATCTTTTAGGTAATTATCAAAGCCAAGTTCGAGAATCTGTCTTTTGGCTCTATCATTATATCTTGGAGAAAAACCACATGCTGAATCATCTAAAGCTCCCATGTAGATAACTTTTTTATCTTCATTAGTAAATTTGTAGATATCTTTAAATAGGTCATAGATTAATAGGGTTGTTGAACAAAAATCTTTAATGATAGCGTTAGGAATTTGTTTACTATCAGGGTGATGATCGATACAACCAACTACTAAACTTGAATCTTTAACTGATTGAGATACATCATTATGATCTACTAAAAAGTAATGATAATTTTTAATATCTGATTCTTTTAAAATAAATGGGGAATATGTCATAACTTCATTTACTTGTTTTTGTGTTTTAGCATTTAACTTTTCAGTTTCTAAAACAGCATAATCACTATTAATACCAAAACTTTTAAAAATCTTAGATAAGATGTATGATGATGTAATTGTATCTGTATCTGGAGTAAGATGACCGATAACTAAAATTTTATTGTACTGCTTTAAATATTCTGTATTCATATTTTTCTTTCCAATCTATTATATTAAAATTATAACATAAAAAAAGCGGATTAGTCATCCGCTAAATTATCAAAATAACCTTGTACAAGAACAACTGGGGTTCCTTTATCACCAGAACCTGATGTTAAATCACATAGAGAACCAACTAAATCAGTTATTTTACGAGGTGTAGTACCTAAACTAATATTTTGTCCTTTTAAATTACTTTGTTTTTGTTTGATTTCATTTTTAATAGCATCTTTTAATTCATTACCTTTTAAATTAGCAAATTTATTATCAGAAACGTATTTAAGTTTAATTTCATTAGGAGTACCTTCTAATCCGGAAGTATAGGCTGGAGATACAACTGGATCAGCTAGTTCCCAAATACCGCCAACTGGATCTTTAAAGGCACCATCACCATAAACCATTACTTCAATAGTTTTACCAGTTTTTTCTTTAAATAATTCTTGAATTTTTTGAACTAAAGTATCACCAGTTTTAGGGAATAATTTTAGTCTTTCTTCAGTAGATTTATTTGAACCTAATAATCCGTATTTTGGATTGAATCCAGAATTATCAATAGGAGCATTTAAAACATCCATTAATGAATAAACATTAACTCCTTTATTTTTAAGGGATTCTTTAGTTTTATATCTAGTATGAATATCACATGTTAAGACATCGTTAGTATAATTTAGAATTTCACTTGCTTTATTAGAGAAAATAAATTGAACTTCACAGTTTTCTTTTTGACATAAATCTTTATAGTAATCGACCATATTTACACCAGTAAATGGATGAAGCCAATCACCAAAATTTTCATAGTATTCTTCTTCAGAAATAATACTTCCTAAATCGAATGAACTATGTTCTAATTTATTATCGTCCATAATGTTATTTCCGACTTCATCTGAAGGGAAAGATAATAAAATAGTAATCTTGTTCATGCCACGAGCAATGCCTTTTAAAATCATTGAAAATCTATTTCTAGAAAGAATAGGAAATACAATACCAATTTCTTTACTAGGAAATTTAGTTTGTAAATCTTTGGCAATGTCATCAACTGTAACATAATTTCCTTCACTAATACCTACGACAGCTTCAGTAATAGCAATAATATCTCTGTCTTTTAAATTGAAATTTTCATTCTCAGCAGCTTGCATAACTGATGAAACTACAATTTCACTTAAGTTATCTCCTTCTTTAATAATAGGGGTACGAATACCTCTAACTGTTGTGCCTACGCATCTCATTATATACACTTCCTTACGATAAAATTTTACTATGTCATTTATATATAAGTCAAATTAAAGTGTCTATCATTTACATTAAATATTATTTTAATAAAAAACCATCTAAATTAATTTAGATGGTTAATAACTCGAACAAGAAGGTTTTTTAATATATCACTTTTTTATATATAAAAAAACTTGTATATAAAACAAATGTTTGCTATAATTATTTTGGAACATTTAATAGTTGGGTGGTGCCAAACTTCTAAAAAAAGAAGGGAGGCGATAAAATGAACAAGAAGGATTTTTTAATTCTATCTTTAGTAATTATTATCTTCCTTTTACTATTTTTACTAATTATAGTATTAATATAAAAAAACCACCTAACTCAGCAATGATTTAGGTGAAACCATATAAATGGCAACACTCAACATGCGAATATTGAATGTTCCTTTTTTGTGCAATATTTCTTGCTACAAATATAATACCATAAATAGATTATTTTTACAATATTTTAATAATTATCTGTTATTTTATTTTATGTCAAAATTTTTATCATATACATATTACATGAAACATGAAAAAACGAACCATATAGGTTCGTACTAATCATCAATGGTGGAGAATAAGGGACTCGAACCCTTGACCCTCTGCGTGCAAGGCAGATGCTCTAGCCAACTGAGCTAATTCCCCAAAGAACATATTCATTCTAGCATATCAATTAACTAAAATCAAGTATTTTCTTTTTATTTTTTTAATATCTTTTGATTGTAAAGATATTCTTCAATTTGAATTTGATGAAATTCCGTGTTATATTTTTGAAGCTCTTGAAACATTTTCATAAAAATAACATTAAAGGGGTTATATCTACTTCCAGAATTTCTAAATCTAACAGGAATATTGTATGGGGAAGATAATAGTTCATTTTGTTTTCTTTTAGCAAATTCTAGAATGAACTTTTCACCATCAAAATTAATCTTAACTAAGTCATTTGAATCATCATAAATTTCATCACTACACCAAGTAATAGTTTTACCATCAAATAATTCATGATAAGCATCACTTTCTTTTAGACTAGCAACATTTTCTTTATAGAAATCATATATATCAGCAAGAGAGTCAAAATGACTAAGACCACTTTCAAATAAAGCAATTTCAGTATCAATGTCAAAGACAGATGCATTCTTAATACGATTATATAATTGTTCAAATAAAGTATAAATAGCATAATCTTCTTTAGTTATTTCAAACGATTCTAAAATTAATTTTTCTTTAGGTGATTTAGATAAAGTCCAATATAAATCTAAGTTATTCTCAAAAGAGATGATAAATTTTTTATCACCATTTGATAGAATAATCTTTTGAGGTAGTTTACCTTGATTTTTAATTTTTTGAACTTCCATACTACTCACCCGGAACTATAATTTTACCACAAATTAAGAGAAGGAAGTATACTTTATTTGAATTATTTCACAAAAGTGAAGAATTTTATAATTGTTTAAAATAATTTCTTGTTTAGATTTTTCAATTTTAATAACAGTTCCGGATATTTTAGTTAGGAATCCGCTTTGATATATAGTAAATTCAATAGGGATTTTATTAAAGTAAGATTCTAATATTTTAGATTCTAAGTTATTTATTTGCTCTTCAGATAAAGTGGGCTTAGTAATTCGGGATTTTTGTCTTTCAATATCTTTAATTAATATTTTAGAGTTGACGACAGAATTAAATGGGAGCCATTTAAGCATTTTACGATCATGCATTATGACCACCTATTTTTTTATTACGAGCAATAGCAGTTGAATCTTCTAAAAGAGCCGAAGCTTTTAAAATACTATTGGCACCATATTTAGATTTTATTTCATCAATAGCTTTATCTTTAGCTTGATTAGTTTTAATTTCTTCAAGTGATTCAAATAAGTTTAATTGAATACTATTATCATCAGTTAATTTACCTAAAGAAATACTTACTTTTCTAATAGGTAAATCTTCATAATATTTATCAAAAATATTAATACAAGTAGTATAAATTACTTTATCATTATTAGTACTAGTTTGTAGTTTTTGAGTGTGATAAAAACCGCCACCAATATTTTTCGAATAACCAATACCAAAACCAATACAACTAGTTTGTTTTTTAGAATCTCTTAGTCTTTTAGTTAAAACATCAATCATTTCTTTAATAATCAGAGTAATATTTTCTTCATTATAATCTTTAAATAAGATTTGACTATGACTGATAGATTTATCTTTGGGGATAACATTATTAAAATCACTTATTTTAGATAAATCAATGCCATTAGCATGGTTCCATAATTCTTCACCCATGACTCCATACTTATCTTTTAAAATATTTTTGTCATATTTAGCAATATCTTCAATTTTATAAAGTTTTAATTTATTTAAGTTTCTTTCCATACGAGGACCAATACCCCACATTTTAGATAGAGGAGTGATAGGCCAAAGTTTATTTGGAATATCTTCATAAGTCCATTTTGCAATATTATCTTTAGTATGTTTAGCTTCAATATCCATAGCTACTTTAGCAAGAAGTAAATTGGGACCAATACCAGCAGTAGCAGTTAGACCAGTTTTATCTTTAATTCTTTGCATGATAGTTTTAGCAAGTTCATAGTCAGTCATTTTATACATTTTAAGATAATCTGTAACATCTAAAAATACTTCATCGATAGAATAAACATGCATGTCTTCTTGAGAGACAAATTCAAGATAAATACTTAAAACTTCTTTACTTTTAGCAATATATAAACTCATACGAGGAGGAGCTTTAATAATTTTAATATATTTAGGCAAATTATATTTATAAAGTTCAAAGACACGACAACGACCTGGAACTCCAAATTTTTTTAAAAAAGGTGTGACTGCTAAAGTTATAGCCCCATTACGGGTAGGATCACATACGATTAAAGGAACTTTATATGGATCAAGTTTTCTTTCAACACATTCACATGAAGCAAAAAAACTTTTTAAATCAATAGCAAGAATATTTCTTTTAGGATATAATTCTTCCATTTCAATCACCTGTATTAATTATAAAACATATGTTTGATGTAGTCAATTTCCAAATAATGGCTATTTGTGTTATAATTTTTTATAGAGAGGAGTTTTATAATGTATGCAGAAGTATTAGTGCAATATGGAGTTAAAGCTTTAGATAGACAATTCACTTATAAAATTCCTATAAATTTAACAAATGATTTACAGGTAGGAATGAAAGTTTTAGTTCCTTTTGGAAATATGACAATAAATGGATTTGTTATTAAAATAAAAAATGAAACTGATCAAGAAAATTTAAAAGAAATAATAGAAATAACTAATAAAGATTTTAGATTAAATAATGAATTACTTGATTTAGGTAAATATATTAAAGAAACTACTTTATGCTCACTTATTCAAGCTTATCAAACCATGCTTCCAAGTAGCATGAAAGTTAAGACTATTAAAAGTAATTATCAAAAATATAATGAATATATTGAACTTCTTAATAAAGATGAAGTTATTATTTATATAAATAGTAAAAGTAGAGTTACTAAACAAATTGAACTTTTAAATAGATTATTAACTGGTGAAGTAATACTTAAAAATGAATATAATAAAACAATTATTGATAAATTATTAGAATTAAATCTAATTAAAATAAGAAAAGAAATTAAATATAGAATTAATAAAGATAAAGAAAATATTAAGAAAATAATACTTACAAAAGAACAAGAAGATGCGGTTAAGAAAATAGAAAAATCTTTTGGTAATAATGATACTTTTTTAATTCATGGAGTAACTGGTAGTGGTAAGACTGAAGTTTATATGACTTTAATTGAAAAAGTTATTAAAAATGGAAAATGTGCAATTATGTTAGTTCCAGAAATTAGTTTAACTCATCAAATTGTAGATAGATTTTATAAAAGATTTGGTAGTGATGTTGCAATATTTCATAGTGCTTTATCTGATGGAGAAAAGTATGATGAGTATCATAAGATATTAAATGGTAATGTTCATGTAGTAGTAGGAACTAGAAGTGCAATATTTGTTCCATTTAATAAAATTGGAATTATTATAATTGATGAAGAACAAAGTACTAATTATAAACAAGATAATAATCCCAGATATCATGCTAGAGATATAGCAATTAAAAGAAGTATTTATCATAAATGTCCAGTAGTGTTAGGAAGTGCTACACCTTCGTTAGAAAGTATGGCAAGAGCTTTAAAAGATGTTTATCATTTAATTAAATTAGATAATAGAATTGGTATAAGTGCTATTCCTGATGTTTCTTTAGTAGATATGCAAGAAGAATATAAAAAAAGAAATATGATTATAAGTGATTTATTGGATGAAAAAATAAAAGATAGAATATCTAAAAATGAACAAATAATTATATTGCTTAATAGAAGAGGATTTACAACAATAGTTAATTGTAAGAATTGTGGATATACTTTTAAGTGTCCTTATTGTGATATTACTTTAACTTATCATAAAACTAGTAATAATTTAAGATGTCATTATTGTGGATATACTTTAGTTAATCCTGAAGTATGCCCAGAGTGTCACGAAAAAGCTTTAACAAGTTATGGACTGGGAACAGAAAAGTTAGAAGAAGAAATTAAACAAAGATATAATGTAAATACAGTTAGAATGGATGCTGATACAACAACAAGAAAAGGTAGTCAAGATGAAATTATTAGAAAAATAGAATCTTTAGAAGCCAAAATTATTATTGGGACGCAGATGATTGCTAAAGGATTTGATTTTCCTAATGTTACATTAGTTGGTATTATTAATGCTGATGATGCTTTAAATGTGCCAGATTTTAGAAGTGGAGAAAGAACCTTTGAACTTCTTAGTCAAACTTCTGGAAGAGCCGGAAGAGGAAGTAAAAAAGGTGAAACTATAATACAAACATTTAATCCTGATAATAAAACATTATTTTTTGTTAAAAATAATGATTATATGAGTTTATATAATTATGAAATGAAAATAAGAAAATCATTAAAATATCCACCATATTATTATTTAACATTAATTAAAATAGCATCTAAAGATTATGAAATGGCATCTAGTGAAGCAAGAAAAGTATATTCTTTTTTAAATAGAAATTTAAAAAATGTAATTATTTTAGGTCCAACAACATCAGCAATGTTTAAAATAAATAACGTTTATAGATTTCAAATAATATTAAAATATAAAAACTATGATTTAATTAAACCTACGTTAATTAATTTAGATGAAGTTTATAAAAGTAATACCAAAGTAAATATAGAAATAGATAATAATCCTTGTAGATTATAAACTGGAGAAATCCAGTTTTTATTGTGTAAAAGTAGACAAATCTGTAGAAAAATGAAATAATTTATAGAACTGTTAAGTGTATGTGTAAATATTATATTTAGATATATGGATGATTTAATTATTATTGATAGTAATAAAGATAGATTAGTTAATGTTTTAGAGAGTATTAAGTTAGAGTTAATTAAATATAAGAATAATTTGGATAAATTTTATTGGAGTTTAGCTAGTTATAATGGATTATTTTTAGGATGTAATATTGACAAATATAAATATTTTGTTATAATTTAGATATGTTTTAAAGCGATGACTTCCTTGGAAAAGAACGAGCTATATATTAATGAAGATTCTAAAGTAGGGTGGAACCACGGTAATACGTCCCTATAGTTTAGGGTCTTTTTTTATTAGGAGGATGTATGAAAATATTTATTGGATGTGGGTCTAACCATAAGATTAGTGATGAATTAAAGTTAGCAGCTAAAGATGTTTGTAAGGTAATTGCTGGTTTAGGTTATGATTTAGTTTATGGTGCTTATAATGAAGGTATGATGGGTGTATGTTTTAATACTTTTAAAGAGATGAATAAAGAGGTTTATGGCATTAATATAACTAAATATGATACTGGTGGTGATTATGAGGTTTATGATACTTCTTTTGAAAGATTAAAAAGAATTTGTGAGATAAGTGATAAGCTTTTAATTTTACCTGGTGGGATTGGTACTTATTCTGAATTATTTGGTTTATTAGAAGAAAAAGCTAAACCGGTTATCATATATAATTATAAGGGGTTTTATGATGATTTAATTAAATTTTTAAATAAGAATTTAGATAATAATATATTATATGATGATGATTTGAATAATTTAATTATTGTAAATAATATAAATGAATTAGAAAGAGTGATTAAAGATGAAAAATAGTATGGAAGATATTGTTAATTATTGTAAGAATTATGGTTTTGTATTTCAAGGAAGTGAGATATATGGTGGTCTATCTAATTCTTGGGATTATGGCTCTTTAGGTAAAGAATTAAAAGAAAATATTAGAAAAGCTTGGTGGAAAAAGTTTATTCAAGAGGTACCTAATAATTATGGATTAGACGCAGCTATTATTATGAATCCTAATGTATGGGTTGCTTCTGGTCATGTTACTAGTTTTGCTGATCCTTTAATGGATTGTAAGAAATGTAAATCTAGATATAGAGCTGATAAGTTAATTGAAGATTTTACTGAAGGTAAAGAAACTGGTGATGGTTGGGATAATAAAAAGTTAGAAGAATTTATTAAAGAAAATCATATTAAATGTCCTAAATGTGGTAGTGAAGATTTTACTGATATAAGAAAATTTAACTTATTATTTGAAACTCATATTGGTGTTACTGAAGATGCTAAGAGTGTATGTTATTTAAGAGGAGAAACTGCTCAAGGTATATTTACAAACTTTTTAAATGTTCAAAGAAGTATGAGATGTAAGATTCCATTTGGTATTGGTCAAACTGGTAAGAGTTTTAGAAATGAAATTACTCCTGGTAACTTTATTTTTAGAACAAGAGAATTTGAACAAATGGAATTAGAGTTCTTTTGTAAGCCGGGTACTGATTTAGAATGGTTTAAATTTTATAAAGATTATTGTATGAATTTCTTGAAGAGTTTAGGTTTAAAAGAAGAAAATTTAAGATATAGAGATCATAAACCAGAAGAACTTGCTTTTTATAGTAAGGCTACTACTGATATAGAATATTTATTCCCAATGGGTTGGGGAGAGTTATGGGGTATTGCCGATAGAACTGATTATGATTTAAGTGTTCATATGAAACATTCTGGTCAAGATTTAAGATATTTAGATCCTGTAACTAATGAAAAGTATTTACCTTATGTTATTGAACCTTCTGTAGGTTTAGATAGATTATTTTTAGCAGTAATAAGTAATGCTTATGAAAAAGAAGTATTAGATAATGGAGAAGAAAGAGAAGTATTAAGATTAATTCCTTCTTTAAGTCCAATTAAAGCTACTATTCTTCCTTTAGTTAAAAAGATTCATAGTGATAAAGCTTTAGAGTTATATCAAAGTTTAGCTAAAGAATTTAATGTATCTTATGATGAAGCAGGTTCAATTGGTAAGAGATATAGAAGATGTGATGCAGTTGGTACTCCATTTGCAATTACAATAGATGATGATACTTTAAATAATAATACTGTAACTGTTAGAGATCGTGATACGATGGAACAAGTTAAGATATCTTTAGATGAATTAAAAGATTATATTTTAGAGAGAATTAAATAGAGAATAATAATTTATAGAAAGTAATAAAATGTCTAATCTTAAATTAGATTTAAAAAGTTAAAAAAGGCAAATTTTGCCTTTTTTATAATTTAGTTATTTCTTTAATATCATTAATGTAAATAACATCTCTTTCTTTGGTTACAATATAATTTTTAGTTTTACCGATAATTGTAGTAGTAATATTTTTAGTATTTGTTACGATATGAACTTTAACTGGTAAATTGTCATAGATTGATTCATCTGTTACTTCAGTAAATTTACCTCTATATAGTTTTTCTTCTTTATTATTATCATTAATGGTATTTTTAAATATTTCTGGTAAACTCATAAGACCTCCTAATAATTATATGTATAATAATTATTATTTTCACAAAATATTAATATGAAAAGGTTTAAAGTTATTATTATTTTGATTGTTTTGATGGTTATTAGTGTTTTAAATAATTATTATGCTAGTAATTTTTCTTCTTTGTTTAGTAATTATTTTATTAAGCAGGGGATTTGGTTTTTGATATCTTTTGGTTTTATTTATTTACTTAAGTTTTTTAATGTTAATTTTATTATTGATAAGAGTATCTTTTTATATGTTTTAGGGATTGTTTTACTTATTATAACGTATTTGTTTGGTGTAGATGTTAATGGGTCTAGAAGCTGGTTAAAATTAGGTTTTATTAGTATTCAGGCATCTGAGTTTATGAGAAGTTTTTTAATGATTTATTTATATCATTTTAAAGATAAATATAGTTATTTAAGTGATTTTAAGTTTATAGTGTATTCTTTTATGATAGTATTTCTTCCATCACTTTTAACTTTTATTGAACCAGATACTGGTGGGGTTATTTTATATTTAAGTGTTTGGTTATTTTTTATAATACTTAAAAAAATTAATAAGTTTTATTATATTGGCGGTAGTACCTTTATTTTAGGTTTTCTTGGTTTGTTTTTCTTTTTATATTTTAAAAAGAAAGAATTATTTATTAATTTATTTGGGACTAGTTTCTTTTATAGAATGGATAGGTTAGTTAATTTAGGTGATGGCTATCAGATTAATGAAGCAATTAAGAGTATATCTAATAGTGGATTATTTGGAATTAAGAATTATATTTATTTTCCAGAAGCGCCAACGGATTTTGCTTTTACTTTGTTAATTGCAAATTTTGGCTATATAGGGATGTCGATTTTACTTTTAAGTTATTTTTTATTATTTAAGTTTATTTTAGAGTATAGTTATGATGATTTAAGTAGATGTTTTGTTTTTACATTAATGGTTCAGTTTTGTATTAATATTTTTATGAATATTGGTTTATTTCCAATTATGGGGATTACTTTACCTTTTATAAGTTATGGTGGTAGTTCGATATTATCTTATATGTTTGTTTTAAGTTTTATTTTAAATAAAAATAAGGCTTAGGCCTTATTATCGGTAGTATGGATAAGGGGTATAGTTATATCCTCCATAATAGTTATATCCATATGGGTATGGATTATTATTGTAATTATAGTTTGGATTTGTTACATATACTGGTCTGGGACGAGAGGCACCAACTACAGCTGCTCCACCTAATCCTCCTAAAAGAAATGGAAACCAAAATTGTCTATCTCCATTATAATTATTAGGATAAATAATCATATAAGAAAACTCCTTTCTTTGTATTATATGAAAGGAGTTTTTTAATTGTTATAAAACCTATATAAGTTAATAGATGGTCTGTTATTTAGACGATATGGTATTTTACTAGTTCCTAGTCCATTTGAAATATAGATTTCAGTATTATCTATTTTATATTTTGAATCATAGTATTTTTTTGCACCTGTTGGAGTATAGACACTACCAATGAATGGTAATCTAACTTGACCATTTAGAGAGTGTCCAGCTAGAAATAAATCAATTTTTTTATCTTTAATTTTTTCATAGGTGTCTGGTTCGTGAGTTATTAATATTTTATAGTAGTTATTTTCTTCATAATTAAAGGCCATATCAAGGCTTTGATTACCATTAATAGAATCATCTAAACCAATTAACATAATAGGGGTATCGCCTTTATAATAGATTAATTTATTTAGGTTATTTATTTCAATAATTTTAGTTTGAGTAATAATACTATTATAAGTTTCATTAATATCATTATCTCCTCTAATAGAATAAATATCTATTTTAGGATCTAGTTTATTTAGATTTTCAATAATAGATTTTTTATCATTATCAGTTAGTTTGTAATTAGATGTAATTAAATCTCCAGTAAAGATTATAATATCAGGATTTAATTCGTTAATTTTATTAACTAACTTTTTAAGATATTTTTGATCGGTAGTAGAACCATATTTTAAATCTGAAAAGTGAACTACTTTAAATCCTTTAAAACTTTCTGGTATTTTATTATTGATAACACTGTATTCTTTAATTTGGATACCAGTAGTAGCAATATATCTACTATAGATAATTATTAATCCAATAATTAAAAGTATATATATAAATATATGAGATTTATTTTCTTTTGTTTCTTTTGTTTCTTTTTCCTTTTTATTCATAACTTCTCCTTAAAATAATATTAGTATTAGTGAGATTAGATTGTAAGCACTATGAGTAATAATTGAATTTATTATATTATTAGTTTTATAAAATGGATATGTAAATGTGAATGACATTAATGAATATGGGATTAAATAAATTAGATCTTCTGGTATTTTTTGCATATGTAGAAATGCAAAAAATAGAGTAGTAACTATTAAATAGATATATTTATTTTTTATTATAGTAAAGGTATATCTAAATAATATCTCTTCCATTATAGGACCCAATATTAAAATGTTTAAAATATAATATATAGGATATAATTTTATCTCTTTTCTTAATGTTAATTCATTTTGGGGTAATTCATTAAAATGAGATATGATTGAGTTTGCTATTATGATAAAGATTAAACCTATCAGTAGGGTTTTAAAGATTAATTTTAAATAATCTTTTTTATTTTTTTTAAAGTCTTTGATTCTTTCTTTGATGTTTATATTATTTATTTTAATTAATAAGCCATTGATTATTAACATATTTATAATACTTATTATAGTAAAAGGAATAGCTGATAACTTTAAATTCATGATGTAAATATTAATGCCAGCATAGAAAAATATGTATATTAAAAAGCTTTGTAACATTTTTTTAATTGTCATTTTTATTCACCAATATAATTTTATCATACTTTTTTTATTTGTTAAAAAATTATTGTATTTTTTTTTAAAATTATATGTTATACTTATAAAAGATAGATAGGTGGATTTATGAAGAATATTGTAAAACTACTTTTAGGAGTCATGTTATTTTCTTCGGTAAATGTGTATGCTGCTACTTGTTCGGGTGCTGATTTACAGAAAGTAAGTAAGGCTGCTAATGGTATTAAAACTAATTATACTATTAATGAAGGGAAGATTAGTGAAGAACAAGAAATAGTTGACGATATGGCGGTAACTAAATATGATGTGCTTCCTTCAATTAACTTTACAATTTATAATATAACTAATGATGTTTTCTTAAAGATAACTAATGATATCAATGAAGATGAAACTATTGTTACTTATTCTTCAACGAATAATGGTAAATATTCATTTAGTACTAATGACATGTTTATAAAAATGACTTATTACATTGAAGTATTTTCAAATTTAGATTCTTGCAAGGCTGACAGCATTAGCAAAATTACTTTAAAGAAACCTTATTATAATCAAAATGCTAGTGCTGAAATATGTATAGAAAATCCAGAAGTGCCAATGTGTCAAAAATATATAACTGAGGATACTGGTGCTGATGTGATTACAATTGATGAAAAAGTTAAAGAATATTTAAAGAAGAATAATATAACTACTACGACAGCAAAATCTGATGCTAGTAATGATGGTAATTTCTTTACTAAAAATTGGAAATTACTTGCAATTGGTGGTGGAGTAATTGTTGTATTAGTTGGGGGATACATTATAATTTCTAAAAAAAGGAGTGCTTTATAATGAAAAAGTTTTGGTTATTTATTGTAAGTATTTTATTGGTTGTTCCATTTAGTGTTCGCGCGGATTATGTTACAGGACATACTAGGTCAAGTGGAGCGGTTCTTGAAAATGGTTATCCAATTTCTAAATATTATTATTCACTTACTAATGGAGATTATAATGGTCAGACTTTGTTCTGTGCTGATGCTGGTCTTCCTAATCCTCATATAATAAATAGTTATTCTTCAATAGATACTAATAGTAGTTTTGGAAAAGGAATAGTTGCTATATTTTCAGCTGGGGATGTTCTAGAAGCAAGCGATGTTACCATTAATGATGCAATTAGAATTTATACTGCTTTATATGATGGCAAAACAAATAGTGGATTTACTGTTTCTTCATCAACATATGTTAGCTCTGCTGGTATGATTTATATGTTAAAAAATGCTGCTTACACTTTAGCTGGTATAGGTACTAAACCATGTTATGGCTGGTCTACTATAAGTTCACCAACAAATACATTGAAAAAAGTATTTTGTGCTGGTGTAAAAGCTAATGGATCTAGGGAAAGTAAAACATATTATTATGGAACTTCAAAAGGTACTGATCATTATTATATAGATACAGGCAAAGTTATTGATGGTTGCAGTAATAATGTAGCAGGAGTACCTAATATAACGAATTTTAATCAAGCAGGTGATGTAAAAGTTAATATATCTGAGGTTTCAAGAAAACCTGCATCATCTGATAAAGTGTTTTCACAAGAAATAACAGCAAAAGTTACAATTAACCCAACTGATGCTAAAATTAAAATTACAGGATGTTCTGTTAATAATAGTAACTATGAATGTTCAATTGGCGATAGCTTAAATAAAGAAATTGCTCATAATGGAACTTTTAAAATTTTAGTTCAAACTAAGAATAATAATATAATTACTGATGCTACTCAAGTGAATGTAACTGTTTCTTATTCATTTAATAATGGCAAAAGTTATAGCATTAAATGGGCTAAATGTAATTCTAGTGAAATTTCTGGTTCTAATGGTTGTGGCTGGAGACGATATGGGTATCAAATAGATGGTGATACACAAAGAATGATACTAATTAACAAAAAAACTGATGGTGGTACAGGTGATGTAACATTTGGTGTTAATGTACCTAAATCTTGTACTCATGATGCTGGTGGTTATAAGATTGGTAATAAAACTGTCAGTGTTAAAGACTATATGAATTATGGTTGTTGTAGTGATATTGATATTAATGATTTAACTGATCCTAATGATTTAGCTATATATAAAGATACTTGTATGGATGATGATATTGTTTCATTTTCAAATGTTTGTGGCAGTAGTTTAGGATGTTTGGAAAGAGATGGAGATTATAAAAATAATAAGTATGTTGGTTATTCTAAATCTGCTATTTTTCAAAAGTCTTTAAAGAATGTTATGAATAAAGTTAATGTTTTAGAAAATGGTGCTTATAAGACTGGCGATTTAGCTAATATGTATAATGAAAAACAAATTAGTAATAATTTAGATAAGAATTATACTTCTAAGTTATCTCCTAATAATAAATATTGTATGTTATATACGAGTGAGGATTTAAAAATTAATTTCCCTGGTACTACTGAAACTGTAAGTGGTAGATCATTTGTGTTTGAGGAATTAACTAATACTGAATGTAAAACTAATCCAAATGCTTCTTCTAAGAATTGTTTTAGACAACCTTATGTAAATGGTACGTTATCTATGGCTTTCCATACTAATGTTGATAGATGGCTTAATGATTATAAGGCTGCTGTAAATGCGGTTGCTGAGGCTAATAAAAAATTACAAAATGCTAGTAGCGCTAGTGATAAAGAAGCTGCTCAAGCTAATGTTGATATTGCTAAACAAAGAGTAAGTACTTTAGAAAATTATAAAAAAGAATGTGAAACTTATAGTAATTTAAGAAGTAATAATTGGGATTATAATTTAGAACCAGATCTTACTTTCTACTATGATCAAAAGGTGTATGCTAAGGATGAGAGTAGTCCAACTATTACGACTATGGTAAATATGGTTCCTTCTTATAAAGCTGTTAAGTATTGGCCAAATGTTACTGGTAATACTGAACTTAGTGGTAGTTGTAGTGGTGGCACTGCTACTTATAATGGATTTACTTATAGTACTAATAAGGATTGTAATTATACTGCTAAACGTACGGTTTATTATAGACCGGAAAAGATTACTTATTCGTTAATATCTACTGGTGAACTTAAGACTATTGAATATGAGCATGAAGAAAATATTAATGAAAATGGTATTTTGATTGGTTATGTTTATAATACTAGTATTTCGATTGAACAAGGTGAATATCAAACTAGATTTGAGATAAATAATGTTGGTCATAATAAAGCTCAATCTAATATTCAAAATTCTTATAATAAATATAAGGAAGAACATAAGGATGCTTCTGGACATTTATATAGTAAGTGTATTTATTGTAATAAGTCTTCTAAGACTATTAGGTTATGTGATACTTGTCCTCCTAGTGATGCGGCTATTATTTATAGAAGTATTGCTACTGATAATGTTACTCCACAAGATAGAACTAATACTAACTGGAGTGATGTTAAGGGTAAGGTCGCTGAGGCTTTAATTGAGGCTTCTGATGGTTCTAAGATTATTTCTAATGTTGGTGAAAATTATTTAGCTTTAGCTGATAATTTAGCGGTTAATAATGCTAATAGTGACACTAGTGATGATAAGACTATTGCTTTAAATGGTTCTGATTTAGCAGATTTATATAATGATTCTACTAAGGAGTATTTAGAGTATGAGATTACTTTAACTACTAAGGATATGCAAATTATTAAGAAAAATAATTCTAAATCATCATTTAGTTATGCATCATTTAATCTTTGTACCAATGGTAAAAAGGTAGGTAAGGATGAAAATACTGATTATTGTTTTGTATGTAATAGTTCTGGTAAGGAATGTGAAAGTTCTTTTGTAGATTCTTTCTCTGATGATTCAGCCTTACTAGCTAATACAAGAGCTAATAAATGGAAGTATTTCTATTATGATGCTACTGATCAAACTAATCCAGGAAAGTTTATTTCTGGTAGTATGAAAGATTATCAATCTAATGATGTATTTAAGAAGTTATTCCCAGATGGTAAGTATCCTGATCCTGAATTAGTTGATGCATATTTATATGTTAATAAAAACTGGCCATAAGAGGTGATTAAGAGATGAAAGAGAGTTTATGGGGATATTGGTTAATAGTTTTAGGTTTACTTGTAATGGTTGTTATGATGTTACTTCAAAATTATTCTACTACTAGTGAACAAGATTATCACTTAATTAAAGAAGCTACTGAGGCAGCTTTAAAGGATAGTGTTGATTGGTCTCATTATAGAAAATATGGTGAGCTTAGAATAATTAAAGAAAAATTTGTTGAGGATTTTTCAAGAAGATTTTCTGAAACTGTTAATATTAATAAGACTTATAATATTAAATTTTATGATATTTATGAGGCTCCACCTAAGGTTAGTTTAAAGGTTACTACTAAGACTGATTCTTATACAGTTATGGGTGATACTGAAGCTGTAGATGTTGTAAATAAGGTATCTGCTATATTAGAGGTACCTAAAGATAGTAAAGCATAAAAGGTTAATTGAATTTAACCTTTTTGTTTTGTTATTTTTTATTGATAGGATATTGAAAATGTTTTTTAGGGTGTGATATAATAATTTATATAATAGGAGGAATAAGAATGGGTAATATATCTATATCAATTAAAAGATTTTTAGGAAATAAGAATACAGTAACTATTTTAGGAGTTATTGTTGGTATTATTGTTCTATATGTTGGTTATAACTGGAGAGTTAATCAAGCAGTTGAGCCTCAAACTGTACCTTTTGCTAAGAAGGAATTAGTTAGTAATACTTTAATTACTAATGATTTGGTTTCAACGATTAAGGTTAGTAAGAGTATGGTTGATCAAACTCCTAATTTAATTACTTCTTCTAGTCAAGTAATTGGTAAGTATGTTAAATATGATACTACTATTCCGGAAGGAAGTTTATTTTATAGTTCTCAATTAATGGCTGCTGAACAAATGCCTAATTATATTACTGTAGATACTGAAAAGGGATATACTATTTATAGTTTAGCTGTTGATATGCATTCTACTTATGGTAATTCAATTATGCCTGGTGATTATATTGATTTATTTATGAGTGCAGTTAGTGATAGTAATAAAGTTATTGTTGCTAAGATGATTGAGAGTATTAAGGTTAAGGATGTTAGAGATAGTCAAGGTAAGTCAGTATTTTCAAGTGCTTCATCTACTAAGGTTCCTGCTGAGTTAATATTTGCAGTACCTGATGATATGTTTAAGTTGTTAACTAGAGCTGATAAGATTCAAAGTAATAATATTCAAATTTTCCCAGTTCCTAGAAATAAAGAATATACTGAACAACAAGGTACTACTTTGGTTGCAAGTCAACAAATTCAAGATTTAATTAATTCTAAGTCTGATTTAACTTTTAATTAATTTATAAGAATAAAAAGGGTGATATTATGAATGATAATTTGTTTTCACAATTAGATTTTGGTCCTTTAAAGGAATTTTTAGGCGATGATAATATCACCGATATTTCTTATGATAATGGGGGTCAAATTCATCTTAAGACCTTAGATAAAGGTATTTATAGGGTTGAAAGGCCTGATATTAATAATGCTTTAATGGAGAAGTTAGCTTTTCAATGTTCTAATGTTATGGGTAAGACTTTTAATATGGCTCATCCTTTCTTAGATGCGGAAAGTGCTGAATTGCGTTTAAACTTTATTCATGATTCAATTGCTACTAATGGAATTGCATGTGTTATTCGTAAGACTCCTGCTAAGATTAGATTAAATAAAGAAAAATTATTAAATGAAAAATATTGTACATTACAAATTCATGACTTTTTAATGAAATGTGTTGAAGGTCACTGTAATATTATTGTTGCTGGTGAAACTGGTTCTGGTAAAACTGAGCTTGTTAAGTATTTAGCTAGTCATACAAAAGAAAATGAGAAGATTATTACAATTGAAGATACTTTAGAACTTCACTTAGATAGAATATTTCCTCATAGGGATATTGTAGCGATGAAAACTAATAATATTGCTTCTTATACTGATGTTCTTGTTACTTGTATGAGACAAAATCCTAAATGGATTTTACTTTCTGAGGTTCGTAGTGCAGAAGCTGTTATGGCGGTTAGAAACTCTATTTCTTCTGGTCATAATATTTTATCGACTATTCATGCTGATAGAGCAGAAAGTGTACCAATGCGTATGTATTCACTTTTAGAAAGTAATCAAGATGTTACGCAGTTTTTATCTACTATTCATAGATATGTACAATTAGCTGTGTGTGTTAAGGGTTATATGAGTAAGGCTTTAGGTAGATTTCAACGTGAGATTATGGAAGTATGTGAATTTTATGTTGATCAAGATAATAAGCCTTGTAGTAATGTTATATATCGAAAAAGTGTTGATGGAACTTTTTCAATGAAGAATCCTACTAAGTATTTATTAGATTATTTAGAATTACAGGGTGTTATTCTTCCTAGGGATACTTTTAGACTTGGTAGTGTTAATAATGGCAATAGTGCTGATGATCAGGTGGAAATACCTAAAACAGCTTAATATGATATAAGAAAGGAGCATTTATGGAACTAATTATTTTGTTAGTTATAGCAGTATTTATTATTACTTATCGTAAAAATACTGGTGAAAATGTTTATAAGTTTTTTGCTAAAGAAGCAGCAAATGTATATGACAAATATGCTCCTTATACTTTTAAGATGGTTAGAGAGAAATCTAAACAATTAGGTGAGGAGTATACTGCTAAACAATATGTTACACAGGTTATTATATTTAGTGTAGCTGGTGCGGGTATTGCTTATTTGTATTTTTATAGTATTATTTGGGCAATATTTTATGGCATTGTGGCTGTAGCTTTTATTCCTTATTTAGCTTATCTTAGATGTAAAAGAATTTATAGTGAATTTATATTTGAACAAATTCAAGTTTATACTACTAATGTAATTATGGAGTTTAATACTACTCAATCTTTTGTAAAAGCTTTAGAGGGAGTAAGAGATTCTGGGGTATTAGAAAGTCCAGTTTTAGATGATGTTAAAAAGATGATTGAGCTTTCTTATCAAAATGGTACGATTGAAGAATCTATTGTTTATTTTAATTCTAAGTATCCATATTATATGGTTAAGAATATGCATCAATTATTCTTACAAATTACTAAAGAGGGTGCTAAAGATTCAGGTGAGTCTTTAGAAAATATGCTTTTAGATATCGATATGCTTGTAGAGGGTGTTTATAGAGATAAAATGGATAGAGCTACTTTCCATAAGAAATTCTTAACCTTTGGGATAGCACTTTATCTACTTGTTATGCTTACTCAGTTCTTGCTGGGAACTGAAAACTATATTGCAATGTTAGATAAATGGTATGTTCAAGTTTTACTTCATGTAATTATCATTGTTAATTCAGGTTTCTTACTTAATGGAGAAAAGTATTACAATGAAGATACAGGAGGTGAGTAGGAATGTTAATAGAAGTTATTATTTTAGGTATTATCCTTTTTGTATTACTTCAATATAATGGAACTATTAGTACTAGTAAGTTCTTTACTGATAATCAAGATATCTTTATGAAAATTAAAGAGAATGATTATGATTTTTATGCTAAAGCTAAATATGGTGATTCTATTGATGTTCAGAAGTTATTTAATATAAGATTAAGAAATGGTATGATTACTATTTTTGTTTGTATATTCTTGTTTATTGCTGATTTATCTTATATTAATATATTGTTTTCGTTAATAGCTGGTTTTGTTGTTTATAAGCTTTCTTATAGTTCTTTAAAGAGATATTATAAATCTCATTTACATACAATTGATTTAATGCTTCCATATTATTTAAAGAATTTAGAAATTTTAGTTCAACATTATACAGTTCCGGTAGCTTTAGGTAAATCTATTGAAGATGCTCCAGAAATATTTAGAAATGGGTTAAAAGATTTGATTGAGAAAATTAATGCTGGTGATTCATCAATTAATCCTTATATGGATTTTGCAAGAGAGTATCCAGTTAGAGATTCAATGAGAATGATGAGACTTTTATATCGTTTAAGTTTGGGTAGTCAAGAAAGAAAACAAGAACAGTTATTAACTTTCTCTAGAAATATTTCTTCACTTCAACAAAAAGCGAGAGAAACTAGATATAAAGAAAGATTAGAAAAGATGGAAAGTAAGACGATGGTTATGCTTATTACGACGGGTATAGGTGTAATGATATTACTTATCATATCTATAATGATGTTATTTACATCTTCTATGTAAGAACTTTAATTAGTTCTTTTTTTATGATATAAATTGACCGACAAGTTTTGTCCATAGGCTTTTTTTATTTTTTAAATTATTATATAATTATAGTGGTGATTTTAAATGATTTATTTAGATTATTCAGCTACAACTCCGGTTTTAAAGGAAGTTTTAGATAGTTATAATAAAGTTACTATTGATTATTTTGGTAATCCTAATAGTTTACATAGTTTAGGGGTTAAGTCGAGAGAACTTCTTAATAGTGCAACTAAACAGATTAGTAATATTTTTAAGATTAAAGAAGAAGAGATTATTTATACTTCTGGTAGTACTGAAGCTAATAATTTAGCTTTAATTGGCACAGCTCTTGCTCATGGGAAGAGGGGTAGTCATATTGTTGTTTCTAAACTTGAACATGAGTCTATTTATGGGATTTGTAATTATTTAGAGTCTATTGGTTTTTGTATAGATTATGTTAAGAATACTGCTGATGGGGTTATTGATTTAGATGATTTAAAGGGTCTTGTTAATGAAAATACGATTTTGGTTAGTATTTGTGCAGTTAATAGTGAATTAGGGATTAGACAGCCTTTAAAGACGATTAAACAGGTTATTAATAAAGAGAATCCTAATACTATTTTTCATAGTGATATGACTCAAGCTGTTGGTAAGATTCCAATTAATTTAAGTGATGTAGATATGGCTAGTATGTCTGGTCATAAGATATATGGTCCTAAGGGTATTGGGATGCTTTATAAAAAGATTGGGATTAATATTAAACCAATATTATATGGATCTAATAAAGATATAAGACCAGGAACTCCTGCTTTACCTTTAATTGTTAGTTTTTCTAAAGCTTTAAGAATTGCTAATAGTGATTTAGATAAAAAAGAAAATACAATTAAAAAACATAATGATAAGATTTGTGAGTTTTTAAGTGGTTATCCTAAGATTTTAATCAATAAGACTCCTTATTCAATCCCAAATATTTTGAATATAAGTTTAATGAATATTAAACCTGAAACTTTTATTCATGCATTAGAAAAACATGATGTTTATGTTAGTAGTAATACGGCTTGTTCTAGTGGAAAGATTAGTAGTGCAGTTTTAGGCGTTTATGGAGATAAGAAAAGGGCTTTAACTACGATTAGAATTAGTTTATCTTATATGACTACTAATGAAGAAGTAAATGAATTTATAAATATTTTTGAAAGTGTTTATAATAAATTAATGGAGCTTGCTGATGAATAGTGATTTTTATTCTGATAGTTTTTGTTTTTTAGCTTATGATAAAGATAATCCTGAACATGTTAGGGCTTTAGAGAAGTTATTAAGTGATCCTTTGGTTGATGAGTATTTTAATTCTTTAGAGTCTAATTTGGAGGATGAAGATACTTTTTGGAATAGTGCTTATTTAGTTAGTAATTATGATGAGATTATTGGTTATTTAGCAATATTTATGGATGCAAAGGAAGCTGAATTACATTATGCGGTTGTTCCTGAGTTTAGAGGAATAAGAAATAACTCTAATGAAACGATTGGTTGTCAAATTGTAAGAGAGGCTTCAATTGGTTTATTTAGAAGATGTAAGAGTTTGAAGTATTTAAAGTTAATGATTGAGAAAAGTAATATTAGAAGTACTAAGGCGGCTTTAAGGGCTGGCTATAAACAAGTGGAAAAGGGTTTTTATAATAAATTTACCTTAAGTAGAGAGGATGCAATGAGTTTATAGATGACTGAATTTAAGACTAATAATTTTATTTTTTTTAGATTTAATCCAACTAATGATGATGAGATGGAAGCGATTAATACTTTATTAAATGATAAGTATGTTCAGAAGTATTTAGGTAATGTTGATATTAGGGATTTCTTACTTGCTAGTAGGGATGATGATGAGATAAGTGATTCTTCTTTTTTGGTGGGTTTTAATGATGAAATTGTAGGTTATTTATCTACTTTTAGTGGGCTAGATGCGATTGATTTAGACTATGCAGTATTACCTCAATTTAGGGGAAAGAAAGTCAATGAAAGAGATACTTATGGAGCTTTAATGATTAAGGAAGCTTCTTCAGAGTTATTTAGAAGATATGCTTATGTTAAGTTTTTAAGAGTATATATAAATGAAAGCAATGTTTTAAGTTTAGAGATGGCTAAAAAGGTTGGATTTGAAGTTGTTAGAGATGGTTTTAATCCTTATGAATTGCATATGAAGAGATAGTGGTTGTAAATTTAGTTATTTTTGTTTATACTACTAGAAGTTTTGAGGTGTTTTTATGAAAAAACTTATAATTATTAAGTATGGTGAACTTACTACTAAGCATGATAATATTAATTTTTTTATTAAGACTTTAAAAAATAATATTGAAAGTAGTTTAAGTGGGATTGATAATAAGATTACTTATGATGTAGGAAGAATGTTTATTGAAACTGATGAGTATGATGAAGTAGTAAAAAAACTTACTAATACTTTTGGGATTCATGAAATTAATATTGCTTATGAAATAGATGATAGAAGTTTAGATAATATAAGTAAGGTATTAATAGAGTTATTAAGTGATAAGGATTTTAATACTTTTAAGGTTGTTACTAAAAGAAGTGATAAGAGTTATCCGATTAAGAGTATGGATATTAGTAGGACTTTAGGGGGAGTTGTTCTTAAAAATAAAAAAACAGTTAAAGTTGATGTTAATAATCCAGAACTTCTTATTAATGTTGAGATTAGAAATAATAAAGCTTATTTATATTTTGAAAAAGTTGAAGGAATTGGTGGTTATCCAGTTGGAACATTAGGTAAAGGAATGTTAATGCTTAGTGGAGGAATTGATTCACCAATTGCTGGTTATTTAGCAATGAAGAGAGGTATTAGAATTGAAGGGGTTTATTTTGATAGTCCTCCTCATACGAGTATTGATGCTAAGAATAAAGTGTTAGAACTTGCTAGTATATTATCTTCTTATAGTGGTTATGTTAAATTACATGTTATTCATTTTACAGAAATTCAAGAGGCTATTTATAGGTATTGTCCAAAAGAATATATGATAACTATTATGAGAAGAATGATGTATAGAATAGCAGAAAAACTTGCTCATAAAAATAATTGTAAAGCAATTATTAATGGAGAAAGTGTAGGACAAGTTGCTAGTCAAACTTTAACTAGTATGGCTGCTATTAATGAAGTTGTAAAGATGCCGGTATTAAGACCAGTATGTTGTTATGATAAGATTGAAATAATTGATTTAGCTAAGAAAATTGGTACTTATGATATAAGTATTAGACCTTTTCAAGATTGTTGCACAATATTTGTACCAGAACATCCCGTAATTAATCCAGAAATAGAAAAAGCTAGAGAGTATGAACAAGCTTTTGATTTTGAAACTTTAATTAATGCAGCTGTTAAAAATGATGAAGTAATTAAGTTGCCTCTAGATAATAAATTTGATGATATTTTATAGAATTTTACCCATAATAATAATGGGTGAGATATTTGAAGAGTTATAGTTTAGATGATAGTTTAAAAAATAAATTATTAAATGTTTATAGTAATGAATTTGGGATGAATTTAAAAAAAGAAAAAATTGATTATAAAAAAGAAGCTTTTAGGACATTTAGTGAACATAATTCTTTTAATAAGAATGTAAAAAGATAGATTTTGTCTATCTTTTTTTGTATAATAAATTTGGGTGAAGAAAAAATATGAAAATTTTAAGCGTAAATGCTGGGTCATCATCTTTAAAGTTTACTTTATTTGAGATGCCAGAAGAAAAAGAATTAATTAGTGGGGTTTTTGAAAGAATTGGAATTGATAATTCTTTCTATACTATTAAATTTAATGGTGAAAAGGTTAAGAAAGAAATTGAACTTAAGGATCATAAGGCTGCTTTTGAATTATTAGTTAAAGAATTAATTGATAATAAGATTGTGGAATCTTTAGAAGAAATAGCTGGCATTGGTCATAGAATAGTTCAAGGTGGAGCATACTTTGATAAGACTGTGTTAGCTACTGAAGATAATATTTCTATTGTAGAGAAATTAGCTAGTTTAGCACCACTTCATAATCCAGCTGCAATTACTGGACTTCGTGCTGCTCAAAGTGTTTTTCCAGGTGCTACTCAAACTTTAGTATTTGATACAGCTTTCCATCAAACTATGGAAGAAGAAGTATATTTATATCCAGTTCCTTATGAATGGTACACTAAATATGCAGTAAGAAGATATGGTGCTCATGGTACTAGTCATAAATATGTTAGTATGCGTGCTAATGAAATTTTAGGTAATAGTGAAGCTAGATTAATTACTTGTCATATTGGTAATGGTGCTTCTATTAGTGCGGTTAAAGCTGGTAAGTGTGTAGAAACTTCAATGGGTCTTACTCCTAATGCTGGACTTATGATGGGTACTAGATGTGGTGATATTGATGCTACTATTTTACCTTATATTATGGAAGAAACTGGAATGACCCCTAAAGAAATGGATACTGCTTTAAATAAACAATCTGGTTTATTAGGAATAAGTGGTGTATCATCAGATTCAAGAGATATTGAAGATGGAATTAATAATGGTGATGAAAGATGTATTCTTGCACAAAAAATGTATGTTAAGAGAATTGTAGATTTTATTGCTAAATATTATGTAGAACTTGGTGGATGTGATGCCATTATCTTTACAGCAGGAGTTGGAGAAAATTCAATTAGTACACGTATGCAAGTAATGGAAAAATTAGCTTGTTTAGGAGTAAAACCTGATGCAGAAAGAAATAATATAAGAGGAAAAGAAGCTTTAATTACTGCCGATAATAGTAAAATTCCAGTATATGTTATTCCTACTAATGAAGAATTAATGATAGCTACAGATACTTATAATTTAGCAAAGTAATAAAAAGGAAGTGATATTCTTGATTGAAAAGAATATTTATAAAATAATATCTAAATATGATTCAATTATTTTAGCAAGACATATTGGACCAGATCCTGATGCGATTGCCAGTCAAATTGCTCTTAGAGATTCCATTAGATTAACTTTTCCAAAGAAGAAAGTTAGTGCAGTTGGAGTTGGAGTATCTAGATTTAAATATATTGGATCATTAGATAAATTAGATGGTATTAAAGAAGAGGAATCTTTACTTATTGTGTTAGATGTTCCAAATATTTGGAGAGTTGATGTTCCTAATTTTGATAAATATAAAGAAGTTATTAAAATAGATCACCATCCTTATGAAGATCAAATGGGTAAATGTGAATGGGTTGATACTAATTATTCATCTACTTGTGAAATGATTACAGATTTAATTTTTAATACAAAACTTAAAATGAATGAAGAGATTGCAAGAAATCTATATGTTGGGATTGTTACTGATAGTGATAGATTCTTACTTACAACTACTAGTAGTCATACTTTACTTGTTTGTTCTAAATTGATAAATGATTATAATATTAATTTAACTGAGATTTATAATCATATATATCAAAGACCTTTAAATGAATTTAAATTCCAAGCTTATTTAGCATTAAATATGAGTGTAACTGAAAATGGTTTTGCTTATATTAAAATTACTAATGAGATGATTAAAGAATTTAACGTTGATTCAGGGACAGCTTCTAATATGGTAAATAATTTTAATTTTATTAAAGATTATGTAGCTTGGGCTTTTGTTTCTTATGATGAAAGACAAGAATTATATAAAGTTAATATTAGATCAAGAGGACCAGTTATTAATGAGATTGCGACTAAATATCATGGTGGTGGTCATAAATACGCATCAGGAGCTAGAATTAGTAATGAAGAAGATGTTGATAAATTATTTAAAGAATTAGATGATGCTTGTAAAAAGTATAATGAAGAGGCTTTATAAGAAGCCTTTTTTCTTGAATTAATTTTATGGTTATTATATAATTAATAATAGGTAGATAATATGGTTAATAAAATTAAGGAAAAAATTAAAAATAATAAAGTTTTAAAAATTGTTTTAGTTAGTTTTTTAGCTATTATTGTAGGGATAGGAATATCTTATGCTTTTTATGCTGCTATAATTAAAGGAAATGAAACTAGTACTACTTTACAGTTAGAAGCTGGTACTTTATCTATTAATTATGATGGTGGTGATACAATTATTGCTAAAGGCTTTTTACCCGGTGATCAACCATTTGCTACTAAGACATTTAGTTTAGTAGGAAATAATGATAGTGATTTATATATGCCTTATACTGTTTCTTTAGTTGTAGATGCCAATACTTTTAATTCTGGGTCTTTACGTTATTCATTTTCTGGAAAAAAGAGCTCTGATAATGGTAAAATCATTGGTAATGTAAGAAATATTGTGACAGGAAATGTTATAGAATTAGGTACAGGTTACTTTGAACCCAATGCTAATGATGTAGATCATACTTATACCTTAGAACTATATTTTCCGGATGATGGTACTGATCAAAGCGATGAAATGAATGCTATTTTTGAAGCTCACATAAAAATAGATGGTGCTAAGATTACACCTGAATTACCTAATGATGATGAAAACTTATATGCTGATGGTACACTTGCAGGAGCAATAGTAGGTGGACCTAATAAGACGGCGATTAAATTACAACCTGATACTGTGCCTGGTTTTAAACCTGCTACTACAGATGAAGGTTTGATTCAAGGTGAGGATGACTTTGGAACAACATATTATTTTAGAGGTGCAGTAGAAAATAATTATGTTTATTTTGCTAATATGTGCTGGAGAATCGTAAGAGTAATGGGTGATGGTAATGTTAAAGTAACACTTAATAATACTGGTAGTTGTGGAACTGATGGTGCGGGCTTAGATACTGGTGTTGGAGCTTTTCCTGTTATTAATATGAGTTACTATACTGGCAGTGAAGAAAAACCACTATTTAATACAACTGATATTTATTTGAAGTTAGTAGAATTTTATCAAGGAGCTTTGTCTTCTGACGTTTACACACAATATATAGTTGATTCAATTTGGTGTCAAGATTTTACATATGCAACTGGTAGTAGTAATATATATATTTCTGAGGAAAGATTAGGAAATGGTGCACCATCGTTTATATGTTCTGATTCAACTGGTAGTGATGTAAATGAGTATAGAAATTCTTTAGCTTCCGGTAATATAGATAAAGGTAATAAAACTTTAGATCATTCAATTGGATTATTAACAAGTGATGAGGTTCTTTTTGCTGGTTATGTTCAATCTGGTGCTTCTTCAAATAATTATCTTTTTTCGGCATCTTATGGTTCAATATGGGCAACTATGTCTCCTGGTAGGACAGAAGGGAATACGTTACAGGTTGAATTCGTTTGGAATGATAATACCGGGTTAGATTGTATTGCATATAGTGCTAATGAAAGTAGGTTTGGTGTAAGACCTGCAATAGTTGTTAATGGTAAAACATCTTTAACATATGGCGGTGACGGTACCATTAATAATCCTTATGTTGTTGGTCCTGTCGGCGTTTAATTTTAAAGTAAGCATAAAATATGTGTTTACTTTTTTTTATTGGTTAATTATGATAAAATTATGGTGGTGATACTTATGAAAGATTTAAGAGTAGTATTTATGGGTACTCCTATATTTAGTGTACCAATATTAGAAAATTTAATAATGAGTACTAATGTAATTGGAGTAGTTACTAGTCCAGATGCTTATGTAGGAAGAAAGAAGATATTAACTCCTTGTCCAGTTAAGAAATGTGCTTTAGAACATGGTATTAAGGTTTATAGTCCGATTAAGATTAGAAATGATTATGAATTTTTAAAAGAGCTTAATCCAGATATTATTATTACATGTGCTTATGGACAAATTGTTCCTAAAGGAGTTTTAGATATTCCAAGACTTGGTTGTGTAAATATTCATGCTTCTTTATTACCTAAGTATAGAGGTGGGGCGCCAATTCATTATGCGATTATGAATGGTGATGAATATACAGGTATTACTTTAATGTATATGGATGTCGGTATGGATTCAGGAGATATGATTGCTTCTTCTAAAATAAAGATAGAAGATAATGATAATTTAGAGTCTTTATCTAATAAGTTAAGTGAATTAGGTGCTTCAATGATTATTGAACATTTACCTAGTATTATTAACGGAACTAATGATAGAATTAAACAAAATGAAGATGAAGTTACTTTTTGTCCAATTATTAAAAGAGAAGATGAACATTTAGATTTTAGTGATAAAGCAATAAATATATTTAATAAAGTCAGAGCTTTATCACCAAACCCTTTAGCTAATTTTATTTTAGATGATTTAGAGTATAAAATAGCTGAATGTATGGTGGTAGATGCTTGTGGTGAAGCTGGTAAGATTATAGAAGAAGATAAGAAAAGTTTTACTATAATGGCTCAAGATAATGGAATTAAGGTTACTAAGATTAAACCTATGGGTAAAAATATTATGAATGTATCTGACTTTAAGAATGGTTATCATGATGTGTTAGTTGGAAAGGTAATTAGATGAAAGAAGAAGAAAAGAAACCTAAAAAAAATAGTAAAATAGCTTTATTTAAAGAGCAACTAAAAGATCCTAAGAAAAAAATATTATTTAAATTAGGTGGATGGTTATTATTTTTTGTCTTAATTTATGTATTTTTAGGAGTAACATCCGCAATAAGTGGAATTAATAAAACTAAGGATAATAATGAAACTACTAAAGTTAGCAGTGTTAATTTTAGTAAGATGAAAAAGAATTTAGTTAGCAAGAATTTAAATGTTAAATATAAGTATGGTGATTATTATATTGAAGGTATTGTTCAGGATAATATATTTAGCGGTACTTTAGAAGATAATCAAAATAATATAATTAAGATTAAGTATGATGGAACTAATTTATATAGAGTAAATAAACAAGAAGAAGTTGTTGATCAAACTTTATTAGTAGGATTTAATTTAGGCTATTTAATTCCTTCATATATTATTAATTTAATTAGTGAAGATGTTAGTCCGAATAAATCTAGTGATGGAAAAATTTATAGTTATAATATAGATAATAAAGCAATATCTTTATATTTAAGTGATAAGGATATAGAGAAGATTGTAGTACTGGATAATAATCTTACTTATAATTTAGAATATGCAGTTATAAAATAGATTTTATGACTATGTTTTGTCAAATATAGTTACTTTTGATAAATATTATGATAAAATAATTTTAGAAGAATATTAATTCTAATAATAGGAAAGAGGTTAAAGATATATGGGATTAATTAAGGCTGCTATTGGAGCAGTTGGAAGTACTCTTCATGATCAATGGAAAGAGTATATTAAGTGTGATAATTTAGATAATGAAACACTTATGGTTAGAGTTAGTACTCCTAATGGAGTTATCTCTAAAGATAGTGCAATTCAAGTTGCACCTGGACAAGTTGCAGTTATATTTGAAAATGGTAAGATTTTAGATGCTACTGCTGAAGAGGGTATTTATACTTTTGATCAAAGTTCATCTCCATCTTTCTTTGCTGGTCAATTTGGAGCAGTATTTAAAGAAATGTGGACTCGTTTTACTTATAATGGAGCACCTAATAAGGAACAAGCTGTATTCTTTATTAATAGTAAAGAAATTATTGATAATAAATTTGGAACTCCTGCTCCTGTACCTTTTCAAGATTGGTCACATCCAATTCCAAATCAAATGACCAATACTGTTACTCCTTTAAGAGTAGATGTTAGATGTTTTGGTAAATATACTTTCCAAATTACTGATCCAGCTACATTTATGAAAAAGATTGCTGGTACTAGTGAAGTATATACTAAGACTGATATTTGTGAACAAATGAGAAGTGAAGTACAAGCGGCATTTCAAAAAATACTTAATGCTTTAGGAAATAGTGAACATAAAGTTCCAGTTTTAGAACTTCCATCACAAACTACAGAAATTAAAAAATTAATGGATGAAAATGTATTTGATGCTGATATTAGAAATCGTGGTATTGAAATCAAAGGATTTATTATTGAATCTGTAACTTTAGATGAAGCATCAAGTAAGAAAATTGATAATTATGAATTATCTTCAAATACATTTATGCAACAAGGAGCTATTGTTGGTGGTTATTCACAAGCTGTTCAAGATGCTGCTAAAAATGCTAATGGTGCTGCAACAGGTATGATGGGTGTAGGTATGATGAATATGGCTACTGGTAATATGGCTAGTGGAGTTATGGCAAATGCTTTCCAAAATACTGATGGATCTAAAGTTGATTTATCTGGTGAAACTAGAACAGGTAAATATTGTCCTAATTGTGGTATTAAAGCAACTGGAAAATTCTGTACTAATTGTGGAATGAAGCTAGTTAATGAAGAAACTAATGAATAGTTTCTTCTTTTTTATTGCAGAAAAATAGGGGAAATGTTAAAATATATAATGGGGATGGTAATATGAAAAAGCTCAAAGCTATGATTTTTGTAAACTCAATAACTTTTGTGCGAGTATTAGGAACTTTTTTAATGCCATTTGTTAGTACACATTTAAATGCGAAAGAGTTTGTTAGTTACATAGTTCTTCTTTTATTAACAGATTCTGTTGATGGTATAATGGCAAGAAGATTTAAAGTAAGTACAGTTTTTGGGGCACTTTTAGATGCTGCTGCGGATAAGTTATTTGGAATCGCAACATTATGTGTTTTAGCAAGATTTTATCCAGTAATGTGGCTTCCTGTAGTAATTGAAATATTAATTACAATGATAAATACAGGTGGAGCAGCAAAAGGATCAACGGTTGAGAGTTCAATGCTTGGTAAATTTAAAACATGGATTCTTGGAATATGCACGGTTATAGGTTTTCTAATTTTATATACAAGCGAGTTTGTATTGCTATTTAATGAAGCAACTAAATATGGCTCATTTATGATTGATTTATTTCATAATATGAAAGAACATGAATTATTTATAATTAATAGTTTAGCATTTATAAGTGGTGGTTGTGATATTATGGTTGCAGCTGATTATAGAAATAGAGTTAAAGTTGATGTAAAAGAAGCTAAAGCTAATGGTATAAATGCTAAAGAAGTAAAACTAAAAAAAGGTAAAGATTTAGTTTATGCTTTATTTGATCATGAATATTATATTAAGACATTAAATAAACCATTAATTGAAAAGTTAGGTAATTTGGAGGTTAAAAATGAAAGAAAAAATAAAAGAAAATAAAATTTATCAATGTGCTTTTGCGGCTTTTATTGTTATTGCAGCATCGATATTATTTTATTTTATGATATTTAGAATTAAAGAAATATTAGGAATTTGTGGATGGATTATTTCTTTATTTACGCCATTTATTATTGGATTTGTGTTTGCGTATTTATTAAATCCAGTTGTTAAGTTCTTTAAAACTAATATATTTGATAAAGTAACTAAGAAAAGCAAGAGTGCGACTAATTTAAGTATTTTACTTACAACTATTGTTTTTTTAGGTTTAATTGTTTTATTATTTAGTTTTATTTTACCAGAATTACTTAAGAGTATTGAAACATTAGCAGTTAATATGCCTTCATATTTTGAAAGTGCTAAAAAATATTTACTTGATGCACTTAGTTCAAGAGAAGAGCTTAGAACGATAGTTTTAAATAATTATGATGCGATAAATGAATATATAACTAATTTCTTTAATAATAAAATATTACCTAATGTTGAAGAATTATTAGTTAAATTATCTGATGGAGTATTAGGTGCTGTTAAGGTTGTATTTAATATTTTAATGGGATTTGTTATTTCAATTTATTATTTATCTGATAAAGAACATTTTGTAGCTGGTATTAAGAAAATTACTTATAGTTTATTCTCAGTTAAGACCGCTAATAATCTTATGGATAATGCAAGACATACTAATAATATATTTGGTAACTTCTTAGTTGGTAAATTATTAGATGGATTTACAATTGGTTTTATTACTTTTATATTTTTAACAATATTTGGTTATCCTTATTCATTATTAATTGGAGTTATTATTGGTATTACGAATATGATTCCTTATTTTGGACCTTATATTGGAACAATACCAAGTGCACTTATTATTATAATGTATAATCCTACTAAAGCTTTTATATTTATATTATTTATTATTGCTCTTCAACAAGTTGATAGTTATGTTATTGAACCTAGATTATGCGGGGTTAAAACAGGACTTAAATCATTCTGGGTACTTGCTTCAATTTTATTCTTTGGAAATGTATTTGGAATAGTTGGTATGATTTTAGGAGTTCCAGTATTTGCTTTAATTTATGGATATTTAGATAATAAAATTGTTAATAGATTAGAAAGTAAAAAATTACCTACTAAAGCAGATGATTATGCTGATTTAGAAAGAATAAATACGAAAACAAATAAAAAAGTAGTTAAAAATTAAACTTATGAGAAATCATAAGTTTTTTTAGTTATTTATGTATAGTTATAGTTGTTTTATATTTTATCTTTTGTTTTTTTGTTATATAATTGGTATAGGTGGATATATGTTAAATATATATGATTATGATTTAGAAAAATTAGAAGGATTAGTTGTTAGTTTAGGTGAAAAGAAATTTAGAGCTAAACAAATATGGGAATGGCTTTATAAACATAAGGTTTCTTCTTTTGATGAGATGTCTAATTTAGGAAAAGATTTTATTAATAAATTAAAAGAAAATGTTAGTTTTGATTATATTGTTATTCAAAGAAAACAAGAAGATAATTTAACTAAGAAGTATTTATTTAAACTTGTTGATGGTAATTTTATTGAAGCGGTTTTGATGGAACATGATTATGGTTTATCGATATGTGTTTCTTCCGAAGTTGGATGTAATATGGGATGTGCTTTTTGTGAGTCGGGTAGACTTAAAAGGGTGCGCAATTTAAATACTTATGAAATTGTTGAACAGATATTAATTATTGAGAAGGATTTAAATAAAAGAATTGATAGTGTTGTGGTAATGGGAATAGGTGAACCTTTTGATAATTATGATAATATTATTAATTTTGTTAGAATTATTAATAATCCTTTTGGTTTAGCAATTGGAGCTAGACATATTACTATTAGTACTTGTGGAGTGGTTCCTAAAATTAAGGAGTTTATGAATCTTAATTTACAAGTTAATTTAGCTATTAGTTTGCATGCTCCTAGTAATGAACTTAGAAATAGATTAATGCCTATTAATAAAGCTTATCCTTTAGAAGAGTTAATTGACACTTTAAAGGAATATATAGACAAAACTAATAGACGGGTAACGATTGAATATGTTATGCTTAAGGAAGTAAATGATAGTGTGGAGTGTGCTAATCTTCTTGCTGATTTACTTAAAGGTATGAATGTATATGTTAATTTAATTCCATATAATGAAACTAGTCACATTGAGTTTAAGAAGAGTGATAAAAATTCAATTATGAAATTTTATGACACTTTAAAGAAACGTGGAATTAATGTAACTATTAGAAAAGAATTTGGTTCGAATATAGATGCAGCTTGTGGGCAATTAAGAGCCAAAGAGGTGAATTAAATGAAATCATTTTATTTAACTGATACAGGAAAAATTAGAAGTCATAATGAAGATTCTGTAACTATTGTAAAGAATTCTTCTAATGAAATGCTTATGATTGTAGCAGATGGTATGGGTGGTCATAGAGCGGGTGAAGTAGCATCTTCTATGGTTGTTACTCATATGGGTGCTAGATTTAGTGAATTATCTACTATTGGGACTAAGCTTGATGCTGTTAATTGGCTAAAAGAGAATGTTGATGAAATTAATAATAAAATAATTAAATATGGTGAAGAAAATCCGGATTCTTCCGGATTAGGTACTACTGTTGTTATGGCTTTATTAACTAAAGATTTTCTTATTTTTTGTAATATTGGTGATTCTAGTGGATTTGTTTTAAAAAGTGGAGTATTACATAAGATAACTAGAGAACACACTCTTGTTAATTTCTTAGTTGAGACTGGTGAATTATCTCCAGAAGAAGCTTTAAATCATCCTAAAAAGAATGTTTTAATGAAAGCTTTAGGAGCTGCTGATAAACAAGAATTAGATGTCTTTGATGTAGATCCTAATGTAGATGCAATTATGCTTGCTTCAGATGGCTTAACAAATATGCTTTCTAAAGATCAAATTGAGAAAGTATTAAATGAAGAAGGCATTAATGAAGAAGAAAAATTAATTAAATTAATAAAGAAATGTAATGCAAGAGGGGGAACGGACAACATTTCAATTGCTTATTTAGTAAAGGAAAATGGTGATACTAGTGATAACTAAGGGTCAAAAGATAAATGATCGTTATCAAATTATAAAAACGATTGGTGAAGGTGGTATGGCTAATGTTTATTTAGCTTATGATACTATCTTAGAGAGAAATGTTGCGGTTAAAGTTTTAAGAGGAGATTTAGCAACAGATGAGAAGTTTGTTAGAAGATTTCAAAGGGAAGCTTTAAGTGCAAGTAGTCTTTCTCATCCTAATATTGTTGAAGTTTATGATGTAGGTGAAGATAATGGTATTTATTATATTGTTATGGAATACATTGAAGGTAAACATTTAAAACAATTACTTAAGAAAAGAGGTAAGCTTACTTTAAATGAAGTTATTGATATAATGCTTCAAATTACTGATGGTATGGCTTGTGCTCATGATTCTTATATTATTCATAGGGATATTAAGCCTCAGAATATTATGATATTAGAAAATGGAATTGTTAAGATTACTGATTTTGGTATTGCGATGGCTTTAAATAGTACACAATTAACTCAAACTAATAGTGTTATGGGTAGTGTTCATTATTTACCTCCAGAACAAGCTAGTGGTAAGGGTTCTACTATTCAAAGTGATATTTATTCGATGGGTATTTTGATGTATGAACTTTTAAGTGGTACTTTACCTTATAAAGGCGATAATGCAGTTGAGATTGCTCTTAAACATTTAAAAGAACCATTACCTTCTATTAGAAAAGAGGTTCCTGATATTCCTCAAGCAGTAGAGAATGTTATTTTAAAAGCTACTGCTAAGAATCCTAAAAATAGATATAGTGACGCGAGAGCTATGTATGATGATTTAAAGACTTGTACTAGTGAAGCAAGAGCTAATGAAAAACCTTATGTTTATAAATATCCAGAGTTTGATGATGTGACAGTTAAGAAAGAAAAAGCAATTGAGAAAACGATGGAATTTGCTAAGGTGTCAGAGGATACTGATGAGGATAAGGAGTCAAAGGTTGAAGTGAAGAAGATTACTGATAAGGATTTAAAGAAGAGTGAAAATAAGACTTTAAAGGTTTTAAGTATTATTTTAGCAAGTTTAGCTATTGTGACGGTTATAGTGGTTCTATTCTTACCTAAGCTTATTTCTACTGATGAGGTACAAGTTCCAGATGTTTCTGGTAAAACTTCAACAGAGGCAATTGAAATACTAAATAAAGCGGGTTTAAAGGTAGCACCAGAAAGTAAGACTGCTCAAAGTGAAACTATTCCAGAAGGACAAGTTGTTAAGACTGATCCATCAGCTGGTAGAACTGTTAAAGCAGGAGCTACAATTACTTTATATGAATCTGCGGGAGCTAAATATTATGAGATGGAAGACTTTACTGGTCAAAATTATATTGAAGCAAAAGCGGTTTTAGAAAAGGTTAATAAATTATTTGTTGTTATTGAGTATGAAGATGTTAGTGATTCTTCTAAATATACAAAGAATCAAATTATTAGACAAGAACCAGAGGTTGGTACGAAGTTAAAAGAAGGGGATACTGTTAAGTTATTTGTTCCTAATTTAACTGAAGCTTATCCAGACTTTACAACTGGTGAATATAGTTTAAGTGATATTACAGCGTTCTGTGAAAAGTATAATTTAACTTTAAAAACTGAATATGTTCAAACTAGTGAATATGAAGCTGGAACAATAATTAAACAAAATAGACCAAAAGGTAGTGAGATAATTAGTGGTTATAGTTTAACTATAACTATTGCTGAAGAGGTAGATACTTCAGTAGATGAAGAAGGATAATTTTATGGAAGGTAAGATTACTAGAATAATTAGTAATTTATGTACAGTCGAAGCAGAAGGAAAGCTTTATAATTGCAAACCAAGGGGTAAGTTTTATATACAAAAACTTACTCCTTTAGTTGGTGATAGGGTTATTATTGATAATGAGAATAATTATATTTTAGAGATATTAGAAAGAAAAAATCATTTAGATAGACCAATGATAGCTAATGTTGATGCTTGTATTATAGTTACTAGTGTAAAAGAACCTAGTTTAAGTTTATTATTATTAGATAAGATATTATGTTTAATTATTCATAATAATATTAAACCAATAGTTTGTTTTACTAAGGTTGATTTGTTAGGTGAAGAAGAAAAAAGTGAATTTGATAAGATTTATGAATATTATAATAAAATAGGAATAGATGCTGTTATTAATAGTGAGAAAGAAAGATTACTTAATTTAATTGATGATGATACTGTAGTTTTAACTGGTCAAACCGGGGCTGGTAAAAGTACACTTTTAAATAAATTAGATAGTAATTTAAATTTAGATACTAATCCAATAAGTAAAGCACTTGGTAGAGGTGTTCATACTACTAGACATGTGGAATTATTTAAATTTAATAATAGTTTAATCGCTGATACTCCAGGTTTTAGTTCTTTAGATTTAAAAAATTTAACTAAAGAAGATATTAGAAATAGTTTTATTGAATTTGGTTTTGATTGTGAATATAAAGATTGTTACCATTTAAAAGAACAAAATTGTAGTGTTAAAGAAAGAGTTTTAAGTGGAGAGATAAGACAATCACGATATGATAATTATGTGAAGTTGGTGAAAGAAAATGAAAGTATCCGTATCGTTTATAAAAAGTAAGTTAAAAGAGCAAGAAACTGTAATGAAGATTGCAGAATCAAAAGCAGATTATATTCATGTAGATATAATGGATGGAAAGTTTGTTCCAACTAAGAATTATACTTTTAAAGATGTCTATAAGTTTGTTAGTGGAATAAGTAAGCCTTTAGATATTCACTTAATGTGTGAGAAGCCAGAAAAGTATGTAAGAAATTTTGCGATGCTTAATACAGAGTTTATTACTTTTCATTTAGAAGCAGTAAGTGATGTAGATAAGATGATTGATATAATTCATTCTTATGGAATTAAGTGTGGAATTAGTATTAAACCAGAAACCAATGTAACTTTATTAGAGCCTTATTTAGATAAAATAGAGCTGGTTTTAATTATGACAGTTGAGCCTGGTAAGGGTGGTCAAGAATTTATAACAGATATGGCATCTAAAGTAGATAAAGTAAGAGAATTAAATAAAAAAGTTATTATTAGTGCTGATGGGGGAGTAAATGATGAGACAGTTAAATATCTTAAGGATTGTGATATGGTAGTGTCTGGTTCTTATGTGTGCATGAATGATAATTATGATGAAAGTATTAATAAATTAAAAAATTATGTTTAATCTTTTAGAAATTTATGTTAAGATAATAGTAGAATAATATAAGGAGGATGCACGTATGGCATTTAGTAATTTTAAAAAAGCTATCTTTGGAGATGAAGACGATAGAGAAAATGAAAATTTAGAAGAAGAATTTTATTCTGTAAGTGAGAAGAGTCTTAAAGATGAAGATGGTAAAACGGGATGTAAAATGATTCTGGTTGAACCAAGAGCTTATTCTGAGAGTCAAACTATTGCTGAACATTTAAAGAAACGTAATAGTGTTGTAGTTAATTTAAAAAGAGTTACTTCTGATCAAGCTAAAAGAATTATTGATTTCTTAACTGGTTGTATTTATGCCATTGGTGGTGATTTACAAAAGTTAGGTAATGGAATTTACTTATGTACACCTAAAAATGTAAGTGTACAAGGCAAAATGACTGATCAAGATGCTCCTAGTAAAAAAGTAGAAGATGAAATAGATTTCTAAAAAAAAATCCTTTAGAAGGTGAATAGTATGGAAAAATTTAGTACCAGTTTTACAGGGTATAAGAAAGAAGAAGTTAATGCTTTTGTTGCCGATGTTATTAAACAAGTTGAATCTATGATTGGTGATATGAAAGCTAAAGATGTTGAAATAGAACAGTTGAAACAATCTTTAGAAAAGTATAAAAACATGGAACAAACTTTTAATAAAGCTTTACTTATGGCAGAAGATACATCTAATCAAATCAGAAGATTAGCAAGAGATGAAAGTGCAACAATTATAGCAGATGCAAGAAAGAATGCTTCAAGAATTGTTAATGAAGCTTTAATTCAAGCAGAAAAAACTCAAGCTGAAAGTGCTCAGCTTAAGAGAAATATTATAACTTTTAAAAGAAGATTACGTACTATTTTAGAAAGTCAATTAGACTTAGTTGATGATATTGAACACTTAGATATTTAAGTGTTTTTATTTTTGATAAATTCTCTTAATATTTTAGTAATAGCTCTTTTTTCAATACGTGATACATAACTTCTAGATATTTTTAATTGTTTAGATATTTCTTTTTGAGTTTGTTCTTTTTGATTGTATAGTCCATATCTTTTAATAATTATTTCTTTTTCTTTAGGAGTTAAGATGTTGATAAATTTGTGTAAGAGTTCTATATTGGTTTGGGTATTTAGTTCTTCAACAATGTCTTTATTTTCAGCTTTTAGAACGTCAATAAGACTTATTTCATTCCCATCTTTATCAAATCCAATGGGTTCATTTAAACTGACGTTATTTAGGTGTTTTTTATTGCTTCTAAAGTACATTAATATTTCATTTTCAATACATCTAGCAGCATATGTTGTTAATCTGGTTTTTTTAGATGGTTTATAAGAATCAATACCTTTAACTAAACCAATAGTACCAATACTTATTAGGTCGTCAGTGTCAGAATATTTCTTTTCATACTTTTTAACGATATGAGCAACTAATCTTAAATTATGTTCGATTAATTTATTACGAGCATCTTTATCACCAAGGAGATGTCTTTCAATCGCTTTTTCTTCTTCATCTTTAGGTAAGGCATTAGGGAATACGTTTACAGAGTATGAACCAGTAAAGTAAACTAAACCTTTTAAAAAAGACATTAAATAAAATAACATTTAATCACCAATAAATTATATGTAAGGTAGTTAGGATTTAGATTTATTTTAGAGTTTTTTTAATTTAATTTATTTGGTATAATTTTGATAGGTGATATTGATGCTTAATATGTTTGTACCAGATATGTATTTAAAGAGTATTTATGATATTGATTATAAGAAATTAAAGAAGAATGGGATTAAGTGTATTATTTTTGATTTAGATAATACCATAGCTGCTTTAAATGTTAAAAAACCTACTAAGAAATTAAAAGATTTGATTGAAGATATTAAAGATTTAAAGTTAAAGGTTTTAATTGTTAGTAATAGTCCTAAGAAGAGGGTTGAACCTTTTAAAGATATTTTAAGTGTTGATTCTTCTTATTTATCATGGAAGCCTTTAAAGAGAAAATATAATAAGATTTTAAAGATATATAGATTAAAACCTAATGAGGTAGCTTGTGTAGGGGATCAATTACTTACGGATATTTGGGGAGCCAATAGGATGGATTTTTTAAGTATTTTAGTTAATCCAATTGGGAAGACTGATTTTGTTTTAACGAAGTTTAATAGATTAGTTGAACCTTTTATATATGAACAATTATCTAAGAAAGAGTTACTTAGAAGGGGGAAATATTATGAGTAAGATATGTTATGGTTGTGGTAGTAAATTACAATATAAGGATCTTGATAAGGAAGGATATATTCCTAAGGATAAGTATGATGAAGGGGGATATTGTCAAAGGTGTTTTAAATTAATTCATTATGGGATTAATAATGCATCTAATACGCCTAAATCAATAGAGCAAATAATATCAGCAGTTAATGGTGATGATAAGTTTGTAATCTTTTTATGTGATTTTTTAAGTTTAAGTGATAAAGTGCTTGATATATTTAAGAAGATAAATAAAAGAAAATTACTTTTAATTAGTAAATCAGATATTATTCCAAGTGGAGTTAATCCAGTTAGAGTTAAAGAATTTATTAGTAATTATTACGATATAGATGATGATATTAAGTTTATTAGTAGTTATAGAAATAATGGAGTAGAAGCTTTAATTAATTATTTAGAAAAGAATAATATTAGTGAAAGTTATGTTTTAGGATTATCTAATTCGGGTAAGAGTACTTTAATTAATAAGATTATGGAGTTAATGAATTGTGATTTAAAGAAAATTACAACTAGTAGTAAACAAAATACTACTTTAGATTTTATTAGAATTAATATTAATGATAAGATTACTTTAATTGATTCACCGGGATTTATTGTTCCTAGTATAAGTATTAGTATTGAAAATAAACTTAAAGATTATTTAAAACCTAAGGCTTTTCAAATGAAAGAGGGAGAAGTTTTAAAGGTTGATAATATGTTTATTAAGTTTAATAAGAATACTAATGTAACTTTATATGTTAATAATGATTTATATGTTAAAAAATATTATAAAGATATTGAATTTAATGATGAAGTTAAGTTAGATGATAATAGTGATTTAGTTTTATTAGGTGTAGGTTTTATTAGTTTTAAGAAGGGCTCTACGATAGGTTTAAATAATATTGCTGTTGAAGATATTGAAATTAGAGATAGTATCTTTGGAGGCTATGATGAGTAAAATTAGAATAATGGATGAAGATTTATCTAATAAGATAGCAGCGGGTGAGGTTGTAGAAAGAATTGCCAATGTTGTTAAGGAATTAACTGAAAATAGTATTGATGCTAAAAGTAGGGTTATTAAGATTGAATTAGTTGATGCTGGTACTAAAGAGATAACAATTACCGATGATGGTTTTGGGATGGATGAAGAGGATGCTTTAAATGCTTTTAAGAGACATGCTACTAGTAAAATATACAAGTTAGATGATTTATTTTTTATTAATTCTTTAGGTTTTAGAGGTGAAGCTTTACCTAGTATTGCTAGTGTATCTAAGGTAGAACTAACTACTAGTGATGGAGAAAGTGGCACTTATATTAATCTTCTTGGTGGTAAACTTATTAAGAAAGAGAAAGCTCCTTTAAGAAAGGGTACAATTATTAAAGTTAAAGATTTATTTTATAATACTCCAGCTAGATTTAAATATTTAAAGAGTGAACAAACTGAGCTTTCTAATACGGCTAGTTTTGTTGAAAGACTTGCACTTAGTTATCCAGAGATTTCTTTTACTTTAATTAATAATGGTAATGTGATTATTTCTACTAGTGGTAGTGGTAATTTACTTAAATGTATTCATGAATTATATGGAATTTTAGTTAGTAAGAATATGATTGAAGTTAATGCTTCTAATGATGATTATGATTTAAGTGGTTATATTTGTAAACCTAGCGTTTTAAAGTCTAATCGTAATTTTATGATTACGATTGTTAATGGTAGGGTTGTAAAGAATGCGGATTTAAATAAGGTTATTAATGATGCTTATTATACTTATAAACCTGATATTAAGTTTCCGGTAGTTGTTTTAAAGATTGAGACTGATCCGACTTTAATTGATGTTAATATTCATCCAACTAAGCAAGATATTAAGTTTAGTAAAATGGATGCTTTAAAGAGTCTTGTTTTTAAGACGATTAAGGATGCTTTATATAATTCTTTGTTAATACCTAAGGTTGAGGTTAAACAGATTGTTAATGAGAATGAAATACCGATTATTAAGGATTATAATTATACTGAAGAAAATGGTCCTTTAATGATTAATGATGATTTTGATGTTACTTTAAATAAAGATAATACTACTCAGACTTCTTTTGATTTTAAGGCAGATGAAAAGAATGAAGAAGTTAAAGCTTTAGAACTTTATCCTTGTGGTTTAGTTATGGGTACTTATATTGTTGCTCAAAATGCGGAAGCAATGTATTTAATTGATCAACATGCAGCACAAGAAAGAATTAATTATGAGAAGATATTAAAGTCTTTAAATGAAGAAAAGTTACATGTTACGGATATGCTTATTCCAATAACTATTGAACTTTCTCCGAGTGATTATTTAGCTTTTGAGGAAAATAAGTATATTATGGAGGATATTGGTTTTAAAATTGATGAATTTGGAATTAATACAATTGTGATTAAGTCACATCCAACGTGGTTATTAACTGGTTATGAGGAAGATAATATTAGAAGAATTATTGAATATATTATTACTTTGCCTAAGGAATTTGATAAGGTAAGATTTAGAGATCATATATCGAAGACTTGTGCATGTAAGATGAGTGTTAAGGGTAATACAAGTATTACGATGGAACAAGCTAGTAGTATACTTAATGATTTAGTTAAGTGTGATAATCCTTATAATTGTCCACATGGTAGACCAACAATTATTACGTTTACTAAATATGAATTAGAAAGGTTATTTAAAAGGGTGATGGATTAATGTTACATGATATGCATGTTAATGATGATGTTTTTAATTTAATTAAAAAAGGTACTAAAACAGTTGAATTAAGACTTTATGATGTTAAAAGAAGAAGCTTAATGGTTGGAGAAACTATTATTTTAGAAAATCGTAAGACTGGTGATAAGATTAATGTTTTAATTAAAGCTTTAAAAAGATTTCCTAGTTTTAAAGAGTTATATGATAGTTATCCTGATAAGATAATGTTAGGTTATGGTGAAGGTGTGGAAGCTAAACCAGAAGATATGGAAAAATACTATAGTAAAGAAGATATTCTTAAATATGGGGTATTAGCTATAGAAATGGAAACTGTATGATTATTGTTGTAGCAGGACCTACAGCAGTAGGTAAAACTAAGATGAGTGTTGCTTTAGCTAAAAAATATAATGCAGTTGTTGTTAATGCGGATTCAATGCAAGTATATAAGAGACTTAATATTGGGACTGCTAAAGTGACTGAAGAAGAAAAAGAAGGGGTTAAACATTTATTATTTGATATTGTTAATCCTGAAGATATGTATACTGTTTATGACTATCAAAAAGATTTAAGAAAAATTTTAGAAGAGTATAGTAATCATAATATTGTAATTGTGGGTGGAACTGGTTTATATATTAAAGCTGGTTTATATAATTATGAATTTAGTGATGAGACTGACTATAATACTTATGATGATAAAAGTAATCTTGAATTATATAATTTAGTTAAAGATAAATATCCGAATTTAGATGTTCATGTAAATAATCGTAAAAGATTAATTAGAGCTTTAAATAAAGGGGAAGAATATTCTAATAAGGGTGATGAATTATTATATAAAGATGTGAAGTTTATTGGTTTAACTACTAATAGAGATGTTTTATATGATAGAATTAATAAGAGAGTAGATATTATGTTTAATGATGGTCTGGTCTCTGAGGTTAAGTCTTTATATGATGAAGGTATTAGAAGTAAAGCTATAAATACGGGAATTGGTTATAAGGAGTTATATGATTATTTTGATGGTAAGATTTCTTTAGAGGAAGCTAAGGATCTTATTAAGAAAAGATCGAGACATTATGCGAAGAGACAATATACTTGGTTTAATAATCAAATGGATATTAAATGGTTTGAAACAAACT
>OJAW01000100.1_pt1 | contig 66953 bp, 63 predicted proteins | sample 1589151 | NCBI WGS metagenome assembly OJAW01 (sample SAMN03283290) | human gut metagenome | biome: human-associated habitat; material: feces | host: Homo sapiens | place: Peru | collected 2012
TAACAAGTGATGGAAATCTATGTAGAGATAAAAGTGCAAGTTGTTCAGATGATAAAAAAATAAAAATTGAAATGAGCGGAACAAAACCAACATCAGGAAAAATAAAGATAACAAATGGAATTGTTGATCAATCATCATCAAGTATGACAGTAGGAGATTACACTGTTTCATATAATTCTACTAAGAAAACATATGAAGCAACAGAAAAAGGAAATACAACTCCAGACACACCACAACCAACAAAAACATATACAAATGGAGAAGTAGTATATTTCAATGTAGATAATGGAACAAAATGTTCAAATTATACGGAAACTCAAAGTAATACGGGAGTAAAGACCGGATGTATGAAATTCTATGCATTCAATGATGATGGAGGAGACACGGTCAATTTAATACTAGATCATAATACAACTGCAACAGTTGCTTGGAATTCAATTGAAAGTAATGCAAGTGGCCCAAAAGAAGTATTAACACAATTGAATGATGATACAAAAACTTGGGTTGGAACAGAAACACCATCGAATTACACAATGGATCAATCAACGCAAGGTGGTAAAGCTAAATATACAATAGATTATAGTAATTATAAAGCAAGATTAATAACAGCGAATGAAATAGCCCAAATTACAGGAAATACAACATGGGATGAAAAGACTGCTAGTAGTTCATTTCATTTTGATACAAATACAACAACAGCAAGCGATACATGTAAAAAAGGAGATACAAGTGGATGTCAATATGGATGGTTATATGATAGAACAAACAAAAGTTGCACAACCTATGGATGTTTAAATAATGCTGATTCTTCAATGAATGGATATAGTTATTGGACAGCCTCTTCTCGTGCCGACAGCTCTAGCAGCGCTTGGCGCGTGAGCTTCTATGCTCGCGTGGGCAGCGACTATGTCGACACTTCGAGCGACTATGGTGTCCGCCCAGTTATAGAAGTATTAAAATCTAAATTAAGTTAAGCAATTAAAATCATGAATTTTCATGATTTTTTCATTAAATATATTAAATAAATATTATAAATATGTTAAAATAATTAGTAGTAGACTTAGGGGGGCGTAGTATGGAAGAAAAGCTAAATATTCTTTTAAATCAAATAAAGATCGATGATTTAAATAAATCATCTTTTAATGGTGGGAAAATAGAACAAATAAAAGGTAATAGAAATCATGATAATTATTGCTTTTATATAGATTTAGAGAGTCCTCTAAGTATTGATGCTTATCTTGAATTTAAAGAAAAACTACCTCTAGGTTTTCCTACAGTAAAGAATGTTAGTTTTAAATTAAATTTAAAAAATTATACTGTGGATAATATTAAAGAATATATTAATTTATTTATGGATGAATATACTAAAGAAAATCCTTTACTTTCAATGTTTAAAGATAATAAATGTGAAATAGATAATGATAAGATTATATTTGAAGTAGGTAATCTTGCAGAAAAAATGAAGTTGAGTAGTCTATCTTCTAAATTATTAGGAGATTTAGAGAATATCGGTTTTAAAAATTTAGATGTAATGATTAATATTAATGCGGAAATAAATAATAGTATTACTGAAGAAATAAAAGAAAGTTTGAAAGTAGAAATAAAAGAAGAAGCTAAAAAAGAAGCAGTAAAAAATGATAAACCAGTTTATAATCGCTCTAGTAAAAAATCAGATGATCCAAATGTTATATTAGGAAGATTAATTGATGGTAAAGTATCAACAATCAATACAATATTCTCAGAAGAAGACAATGTTACAGTTGATGCCTATGTATTTGGTGTAGATTATTTTGAATCATCTAAATCTGATTTTAGAATTATCACTTTAAAAATCACTGATAATACAGATAGTATGTACTGCAAAGTTTTTGTTAGAGGAGATAGTGAGTATTCGACTTTAAAGAAAGCTTTAGGTGTTGGTAGTTGGTTAAAAATTAGAGGTTACACTAAAAACGATACTTTTTCTAAAGAACTTGTATTAAATGCTAGGGATATAAATAAATTAGACAAAAAAGTAGAAAAAATAGAAGACAAGGCAGAAGTAAAAAGAGTTGAACTTCATGCTCACACGATGATGAGTCAAATGGATGGGTTAACAAAAATAGATTTAGGTAAGCATACTTGTGAACTCGTTAGTCGTGCTATAGACATGGGATATCGTGGTGTTGCTATTACAGATCATAATGGATGTCAAGCTTTTCCAATAGCTTATGGAATAATTAATTCATATAATAAAAAGCAAGAAGATCCAAGCAAAAAATTTAAAGGCTTATATGGTACAGAATTAACACTTGTTGACGATACTATCAATATTGTTGTAAGACCTACTGATCTTCCTTTAGAAGGAACAACTTTTGTTGTATTTGATACTGAAACAACAGGATTTAATGCAGCGGGTGGAGATCAGATGATTGAAATTGGTGCCGTTAAAATATGTGATGGGAATATAATTGATAGATTTGATGAATTGATTGATCCTGGGTGCCATATTCCTGATAAAATTACTAATTTAACATATATTACTGATGAAATGGTAAAAGGTAAAGATAATGAAGAAACAGTCACTCGTAAATTTTTAGAGTGGACTGGAGATCTTCCTATGGTAGCGCACAATGCTAAATTTGATATTTCCTTTATTGAAATGGCAATGAAGAAATATAATTTAGGTGAATTTAAAAATACCGTAGTAGATACGTTGCAACTTTCAAGGGCTATAGATCAAGGATATGCTCGTCATGGTTTATCAGCATTAGTTAAACGTTATAATGTACCTTGGGATGAAGATGCTCACCACCGTGCGGATTACGATGCCGAAGGAACAGCACTTGTTTATGATAAGATGATGAAAAAATTAATTGCTCAAAATTATGAAAAAATCAGTGATTTAGAAAGATTAATTTCTAAAGATGAAATTCATAAATTTGGACGTACTTATCATTTTAATGCTATTGCTGTAAATAAAAAGGGATTAAAAAATTTATTTAAGATAATATCTTTAGCTAATACTGTATATCTTTATAAAACACCACGTATCTTACGTAGTAAGTTAGAAGAATTAAGAGAAGGATTGCTTATTGGTAGTGGATGCTATGAATCAGAGGTATTTATAGAAGCTAGAAGCAAAGAAGGACAAGAACTTACTAATATCATCAATTTCTATGATTATGTTGAGGTTCAACCACCAGAAGTATATAATCACTTAATTCAAACTAGTGATTTTAAAGATGAATTTGAACTTGAAAATCATATCAAAAAAATTGTGGATGCTGTTAAGGACGCTGGTAAGATTATGGTTGCCACGGGTGATGTGCATCATTTTACACGAGAGGATAAAATTTACCGTGAAATAATTGTCAACCAAAAAGTACCTGGAGGAGGAAGACATCCACTTGCTCGTAATAATATTACTAATATTCCATCTCAACACTTTAGAACAACAGAAGAAATGCTTAGTGATTTTAGTTTCTTAGATAAAGATTTAGCGTATGAAATAGTTGTTACTAACACTAATAAAATATTGGATATGGTTGAAGAAATAGAGGTTATTATTGATACAAATGGAATACCATTCTCACCTCGTGTAAAAAGTGATGATGGAAAATCTTATTTAGACTGTCCTCGTGTTGTTACAGACTTAGTATTTGAAAAAGCTGCTGATTGGTATGGCGAAAACTTACCATACAACATTGAAGAACGTATTGCTAAAGAGTTATATGGTGATATTGTTTATAAGTGTTTTAGTGATAGAATAAAAGAAGCTAATCCTAGTATTAGTGATGAAGAATTTAATAAAGAAGTATTTGGTAAAGTACATGAAACAATAGTTTCTGGTTTTGATAAAGTAAAAGAAGTATTATCTAGTTATCTTAAAGATAAATGGACAGAAGAAGATGGAGAATTAACTGATGAAGCTTTAAATAAAAAATTAAAGAAAGAACTTGGAGGTATTATTGGTGGAGGGTTTGATCCAATATACTTAATTGCGCAACGTTTAGTTAAACACTCTAATGATGATGGCTATTTAGTTGGTTCCCGTGGTTCTGTTGGTTCAAGTTTTGTTGCAACTATGATGGGAATAACAGAAGTAAATCCACTTCCAGCTCATTATCGTTGTCTAAATTGTAAGACTAGTGTTTTTAATGACGACAATGGTAATCCACTAGGAGCTACTTATTCAAGTGGATTTGATCTTCCCGATAAAAAATGTCCTAATTGTGGAGAAGCTATGTATAAAGATGGTCAAGATATGCCATTTGCTACATTTCTTGGGTTTAATGCTGATAAGGTACCAGATATAGACTTAAACTTCTCCGATTTAAACCAAGCATCTGCTCATGAATATACCAAAGTATTATTTGGTGTTGATAATGTTTACCGTGCTGGTACAATTGGTACAGTTGCTGATAAAACTGCATTTGGTTATGTAAAAGGTTATTGCGAAGATAAAGGTATAACAATGCGAACAGCTGAGGTTGAAAGACTAGCTATAGGTTGTACTGGTGTTAAAAGAACAACGGGGCAACATCCAGGAGGAATAGTTGTTGTTCCTGATTATATGGAAGTATCTGATTTTACACCATTCCAATTTCCTGCTGATGATCCAACAAGTCCATGGCGTACAACACACTTTGATTATCATGCCATAGATCAAGATTTATTAAAACTTGATATTTTAGGACATTCAGATCCGACTCAACTTCGTATGATTCAAGATTTAACTAAAACCGACATTTTGAAAGTTCCAATGGATGATAAAGAAACAATGAGTATCTTTACATCAACTAAAGCCTTAGGTGTTACAACAGAGCAAATAATGAATGATACAGGAACACTTGGGATACCTGAATTTGGTACGCCATTTACAGTAAGTATGGTAGCCGAGACTAAGCCAACGACATTTGCCGAACTTATTAAGATTTCTGGTCTTTCACATGGTACTGATGTATGGTTGGGTAATGCTCAAGAATTAATTAAAAATAATATTGTTCCATTTAAAGAGGTTATTGGATGTCGTGATGATATTATGGTTTATCTTATGTATCATGGAGTCGCACCAATAAAAGCCTTCAAAATAATGGAGTTTGTACGTAAAGGTCGTGCTAGTAAAGATCCAGATACGTGGGCAGGACATAAAGAAACAATGGAAAAAGCTGGTATTGAACCTTGGTTTATTGATTCTTGTCAAAAGATTAAGTACATGTTCCCTAAAGCTCATGCTGCTGCTTATGTTATCAGCGCATTTAGAATAGCTTGGTATAAAGTTCATATGCCAGTATACTTCTATGCTTCATGGTTAACATCTAAAGCTACTGATGTTGATGTTGAAGTAATGATAAAAGGATATGATGCTATAAAAGCTAAGATAATTGAAATACAAAATAAAGGTTATGATGCAACTAACAAAGAAATGGGACAACTTGAAAGTTTGAAAGTTTGTTTAGAAGCAACAGCACGTGGTATTAAATTTTTACCAATTGATCTTAACAAGAGTAACTCAACAGTATGGGGAGTAAAAGATGACACTAGTATTTATCCACCATTCTCATCTATTGATGGACTAGGTGATACAGTTGCCAATAACATTGTTGCAGAACGTGAAAAAGGAACTTTCTTAAGTATTGAAGATTTACAAAAACGTGGAAAGATTTCTGGAACATTAATTGAAAAAATGCGTTCAATGGGTATTCTAGATGGTATGGATGAATCAAGCCAACTTAGTTTATTTTAAGACCGTAAAAATTACGGTTTTTTTTCTTAAAAAGTAACTTTGGACTACTGGTTTTTATGGATTGTTAAATTCAAATGATTATTTTAAATTATTTTACTTCAAAAGTAGTTTCATCAATGAATTTATAATTAGTCATATATTTAAGTTGTCTTACTAATTTAAATAAAGCATCATCTTTAGCTTTAGCTTCTAACATAATATCAATATTAAAATTTAAATGTTTGATAGATTCTAAAAAACTAATAAAATCTTCTGGATTAATATAATCATGATGACTTCGCATATCTTTTTTTGTTTTATTTTTTGGACTAGAAAAATGTATTTTAGGATTTATATCAGTCCATGTTGAAAATATTTGATTATAATAATCATCAATATTTAAATTATCACTATTACAAATATGGTGATGATAATCTAGAACCATTGGTCTATTTATCTTTTGACACAGATATAAAGTATCTTTAATATTAAAAATTTTATCATCATTTTCCACAATAATGCAGTTTTTTATATTTTGCGGTAACTTATTAAAATTATTAATAAATCTTGTTAATGATGGCTCTTTTCCAAAAACATTACTTCCGACATGAAGAATCAAATTTTTATTTTTGATATTAAGAGCATCTAAAATATTATAATGATATTTTAATATTTCAAAGGTGTTTTCTAACACCTCTTTTTTTGTACTATTTAAAACAGTGAATTGATCCGGGTGCATGTCAATGCGCATTTTATATTTATTAATTTTATTTCCTATTTTATTATATAAATCTTTAAAGTTGGTAATATAATCGAATTTTACCTCTTTCATTGTTGCAAGCGGTATTAAATTAGATGTTAGTCTATAAAAATGAATATTATTTTTAATATTATAATCTATTATTTTGTCTAAAGCTTCTAAATTCATTTTTATAATTTCATCTAATTTTTGCTTTTTATCTTTTTCTTTTAAATAATTAGTATAACTAATGGTATGTGATGTTGTAACATCTAAAGCTTTACTAATTGAAACGTATCCTAGTTTTATAATCATAATTTCACCAGTATTAGTATATCTTTATATGTGAAAAATATGTTATAATAAAAATGGTGATAACATGAAGAAGATAATTTTAGTAGATGGTAATAACTTATTGTTTAGAAGTTATTATGCAACTGCTTATACTGGCAATTTAATGAAAAATAGTAAAGGTTTTCCAACTAATGCGTTATTTGGATTTACTCATATGATTAATAAAATATTACATGAAGAAAAACCTACGCATATTATAGTTGCTTTTGATAAAGGTAAAACATTTAGACATGAAAAGTATGCAGATTACAAAGGTGGTAGAGGAGAAACACCTGATGAATTAAAAATGCAGTTTCCAGTTGCTAAAGAGTTATTAACATACATGGGAATAAAATACTATGAAATCGATAATTATGAAGCAGATGATATAATTGGAACGTTTGCTAAATTTTGTGACGATGAAGATGAATTTATTGGGACTATTGTAAGTAGTGATAAAGATTTATTACAGTTAATTTCTTCTGATGTTGATATAAAGTTATTAAAACAAAAAGATTATATTAGATATAATGAAGAAAGCTTTAAAAGAGCTTATGGTATAGAACCTATTAGAATTGTTGATCTTAAAGCACTTATGGGCGATTCTTCTGATAACATTCCAGGAGTAAAAGGAATAGGTGAAAAAACAGCTTTAAAACTTCTTCAAAAATATGGTAGTTTAGATAATATATATGAAAATATAGATAGTATAAAAGGAGCAGCTAAACAAAAATTAATTGATGATAAAGAAAATGCTTATAAAAGCTTTGATCTGGCAACAATTGTAAGAGATGTTCCTATGGAAATAAATATCAATGATGTAATTTTAAAAGAAAAAGATAGTGAGAAGTTAAATAATTTATATGAAGATTTAGAATTTTATTCATTTTTAAAAAAAGAAAAAGAAGAAAAAAAGGTCGTTAGAGAAACAAACGTTACAATTGTTAAGAATGTAAATGAAGTTCCTAAAATAGATGAATGTGCCTTTTATTTAGAAATATTAGGTACTAATTATCATAGATCAGAAATTATTGGAGCGGGAATATATAATGAAGATGTTAGCTTATATATTCCATTTGCTATTTTAAAAGATTGTAAAGACTTACTTACTAAAACAGTAAAAAGTACTTACGATTTAAAAAAGGATTATGTTGCTTTAAAGTGGAATGACATAGATATTACTAATGTAAATTTTGATGCGATGATAGCGTCTTCTTTACTTGATTATAATGTAAAAGATGATATTGCTTATCTTTCTAATCAAATGGGACATGATTTAGAATTTTATGAGAAAGTCTATGGAAAAGGAACTAGATTACATATTCCTGATGAAGTAGAAATTGCTAAAAATTGTATTAATAAAGCTAGATTTATTTATGAAACAAAGGAAGAATTATTAAATAAATTAAAAGATGAAGAAATGCTAGATTTATATTATGATATAGAACATCCTTTAATCACGGTTTTGGGTGATATGGAATATAATGGGGTATATGTAGATAAAAGTATTTTAGAGGAAATGGGTAAAGAGATAGAAATAAAATTAGAGCTTTTAAGTAAAGATATTTATAATCTTGCTGGGGAAGAATTCAATATTTCATCACCATTTCAACTTGGGGATATCCTTTTTGAAAAACTTGGTTTACCACATGGTAAGATAGGAACTAGGGGATATTCTACAGCTATAGATGTCTTAGAAAAGATAAAAGATAAACATCCAATTATAAATTTAATTATTGAACATCGTAACTTAACAAAGCTACACTCAACGTATATTGAAGGTTTGATAAATAGTATTATGCCAGATAATAAAGTACACACTATTTATACCCAAGCTTTAACTAGGACGGGACGCTTGTCTTCAATAGAACCAAATTTACAAAACATACCAGTTAGGGATGAATACGGAAAATTAATAAGAAAAGCCTTTATTCCATCACCTAATTCAATTATCGTAAGTGCGGATTATTCACAAATAGAACTTAGAATTCTAGCATCAATTGCTAATGTAGAAGCATTAAAACAAGCTTTTAAAGAAGGAAAAGATATCCACAGTAAAACAGCTAGTGATATATTTGATGTACCAATTGATATGGTTACTAAGAATATGAGAAGAATAGCTAAAGCTGTTAACTTTGGTATTGTTTATGGAATAAGTGGATTTGGTTTATCGGAAAATATTGGTGTGTCTACAAAAGAAGCTAAAGAATTTATTAATAATTATTTAGAAACATATCCAGGAATAAAAAAATATATGGATGATACTATAGCTAAAGCTAAAGAAATTGGTTATGTAAGAACTTTGTTTAATCGTAAGAGAATTATTCCCGAATTAAATAATAAAAATTATATGATAAGAAGTGCTGGAGAAAGAATCGCATTAAATACACCAATTCAAGGTACTAGTGCAGATATTATAAAAAAAGCAATGATTGAAGTTGATAAAAAATTTAAAGAAAATAATATTAAAAGTAAAATGATTTTACAAGTTCATGATGAACTTATATTTGATACTTTGAAAGAGGAAAAAGAAAAAGTATGTGAAATAATTGAAAGCGTTATGGATGCAGATTATAATATCAATGTTCCTTTAGAAATTGATATAGAAAGTGGTGAAGATTGGTATCAAGCCAAATAGTTTATGAGAAAAGAAAATAAAGTAATGTTAACTAGTATGATAGTTAACTCTTTTCTTTCTATTATTAAAATAATAGTGGGAATAGTAGGTAAGTCATCGGCGCTTATAGCAGATGGTATTCATTCTTTTAGTGATTTATTTACAGATGTTTTTGCAATATTTGGAAATTTACTTAGTAGGAAACCAGCTGATTTAAAACATCCATTTGGTCACGGTAAGTTAGAATATCTAACAAGCATGGGGATTGGGTTAGTAATTTTATTTGTAGGATTTTCAATAATATATAATTCATATAACAATAAAATAGTAATTCCTAGTATTTTAGTAGTTTTAGTAAGTTTGTTTACGATTCTTTCTAAATATTTACTTGCCCATTATATAACAAGAAAAGGGAAAGAATATAAAAATAATATTTTAATATCTAGTGGACGTGAATCATCAATGGATGTTTTAAGTTCTATTGTTGTTTTAGTTGCTACGATTTTAATGCGTTTTTCAGATAGAGTTGAGTGGCTTAAATATGCGGATAAAGTCGCAACCATTGTGGTAGGACTATTTATTATAAAAGTTGGTTTTGATGTATTAAAAGAAAATGTTAGTACTATCTTAGGAGAACAAGAAATAGATTCAGAATATTTAGAAAATATAAGAAAAATAATAATGGAAGAAAAAGAAGTTATGTGTATTGATGAACTTGCTTTAATAAAATATGGATATTATTTTAAAATTGTTTGTGAAGTAGGAATGAATAAAGTTTTAAGTCTTAAAAAAAGTCATGATGTTTTAGAACGAATTGAAAGAAAATTAAAAGAATATGATGAAAGAAATAAATATATAACTATTCATGTTAATCCATATGGTGATTAAATAAAACTTATACTATCTTTAGTAAATATAAATAATAAAAGTTTATGAATTATAACTGTGACACTTATTACGTAAATAAGTGTCATTTTTTATTGTTATAAAAAGTTTTAAAAAACAAGTATACGTGATATAATAAAATAAGATTGGAGGCAGTTATGAATTACACAGATATAGATACAGGGTTAACAAAAAAACAAGTTGAAATTCGTAAAAAACAAAAATTAGTTAATTATAATTCAGAAGTGCCTACAAAAGGTATAAAAGAAATTATAAGAGATAATATATTTACTCTTTTTAATTTACTAAATTTAGTTTTAGGTTTATTAATTTTTTTAGTAGGATCATATAAAAACTTACTATTTTTAGGGGTTGTTATATGTAATACATTGATAAGTATTTTTCAAGAAATAAGGGCTAAGATTGAAATAGATAAACTATCTATTATTGCAGAGACAAAAGTAAATGTAAAAAGAGATGAAAAAGAGAGTGTTATAGGCATTAATGAAATTGTTATTGATGATATTATAAACTTTAAAGTTGGTAATCAAGTAGTTGTTGATAGTGTTGTAAGAAGTGGTAGAGTAGAAGTTGATGAATCTTTTATTACTGGGGAAGCCAAACCACGTGTAAAGAAAATTGGCGATACTATTCTTTCTGGAAGTTTTATTGTAAGTGGTAAATGTTTAGCTCAAGTTATACATATTGGAGAAGATAACTACACATCTAAAATAACTAATGATGCTAAATATATAAAGAAAATAGATTCTTTGCTTTTAAATTCATTAAATAAAATAATAAAGTTAGTTTCTATTGTTATAGTTCCTTTAGGAATTTTACTTTTTATAAATCAATTTTTTATCATTCATCAATCATTTTCTAATGCGATAGTAAATGTTGTGGCCGCATTAATTGCAATGATTCCAGAAGGACTTGTCTTACTTACTAGTACAGCTTTAGCTGTTAGTTCGATTAAGCTTGCACATAATAAAGTTTTGATTAAGCAATTATATTCAATTGAGTCTTTAGCGCGTGTTGATACAATATGTTTTGATAAAACTGGTACTCTTACAGAAGGGGTAATGGAAGTAAGTAAATATGTTCATCTTACTAATAAAAAATATGATATTAAAGAAATAATGAGTGAAATATGTAATGTCTTTGATAATGAAAATGAAACTATGGCTGCTTTAACCCGTTATTTTGGCGTTCATAATAATTATAAGGTGGAAAAAAGTATACCATTTTCATCAGATCGTAAATACTCTAAAGTTAGCTTTGAAACTTTAGGAACATATATTTTAGGTGCTCCAGAAATAATACTAAAAGAAAAGTATAATGATTATGATATTGATAAATATGTTAAAGAGGGAAGAATAGTACTTCTGGCAGAAGAAAAATATAAAGATATTTATCCTATTGCAATTATTTTAATTCAAGATAAAATTAGAAAAAATGTTTTGAAAACAATCGAGTATTTTAAAAAAGAAAATGTGGATGTTAAAATAGTATCTGGTGATAATCCTAAAACTATTTTAAATATTGCAAATAGATTAAATCTTGGTATTAAAAAATATAAAGATGTATCAAAATTAAGTGATGAAAAACTAGAAGAAATAGTAGAAGATTATTCAATATTTGGACGTGTTAGTCCTTATCAAAAGAAAACGATTATTAATGCTTTAAAGAAAAAAGGACATAAAGTAGCAATGATTGGTGATGGGGTTAATGATGTTTTAGCATTAAAAGAAGCTGACTCAAGCATTGCTTTAAATAATGGTAGTGAAGCTGCTCGTAATGTTGGAGAACTTGTTTTACTAGATTCTAACTTTGATGCGATGCCATTGATTGTAAAAGAAGGAAGAAGAACAATCAACAATATTGAAAGATCGGCAAGTCTTTTCATAGTAAAAACAGTGTATGCTACATTACTCGCTTTAATATTTGTTTTCCTTCCCCTAAAGTATCCTTTTATTCCAATTCAATTAACACTCACTAGTTCATTTACAATTGGTATACCTTCATTTATTTTAGCGCTTGAACCTAATAAAGATCTTATTAAAGGGAACTTCTTATATAATATCTTTAAAGCGGCGATTCCAGCCGCACTAACAATTGTTATTAATATTTTAATTACGGTTATATTTGGTTCTATCTTTAATATAGATTCAAAAGAAGTATCTACTATAGCTGTTACTTTAGTTGGATTTACAGGTTTCGTTCATTTGTATAGAATTTGTAAACCTTTAAATAAACTAAGAACAACTTTAATTGTTACACTAATTATTTTCTTTACTTTTGGTGTAGTCGGTCTTAACAATTTATTTTCTCTAACTATATTTAATTTAAGAATGTTACTTGTAATGATAGTTTTATTTTTAAACACTATACTACTTCTTAAAGTAAATACAATATTTTTTGAAAAGAAAATTTATAAAAGACTTAATAAAATATTACAAAAATAGGTGACTTATGAAGTATGAAATAAATAATGAAGTATATGATGTAGTTATTGAAAAAAAGAATAATAAAAATTTATATATTAGAGTTAAAGAAGATTTAACAATATTAGTTACAACTAATTATTTAACAACTAAAAAACAAATTCTAGATGTTTTAGATCAAAATCAATCTTATATAATGAAGATGATTGAAAAAAGAAAAAAAGAAATTGAGAAAAATAAATATATTTTATATCTTGGGAATAAGTATGATTTAGTATTTGGAAACTTATTTGATGAAGTAGAAATTGCTGGAAAGAAAATATATGCTCATGATCAAAAACAATTTGACAAGTGGTACAAAAAACAGATGCAAAATATTTTTGACGAACATTATCAAATGTTATATAATAGATTCGAAGAGTCAATTCCATTTTACAGAATGCGAATTAGAGAAATGAAAACTCGTTGGGGTGTATGCAATGTTAAAAGTAAGACAATAACCCTTAATTCTAGACTGATAGAGTATCCATTAGAAGCTTTAGATTATGTTATTGTTCATGAGCTTTCTCATTTAATTCATTTTAATCATTCAAGTAGTTTTTGGAATTTAGTAGCAAAGTATAAACCTGATTATAAAAGAATCAGAAAAGAATTGAAGGAGTAATTATGAAAAAGATAGTATTAGTGTTGGTAACAGTTTTATTACTTACAGGATGTAGTGCTGTAAAAGATAATATGACTATTGACTATGATAAGTATATGAATAATTTATTATCATCGAATGAAAATAGCGAATATATTCCATGTGATATTGAGATAACTTATGATAAAATAAGTGATACACAATATAGTTATCAAATTGTTATTGATAATCCGAAAGAAGATATGAGAAATATTAATATTGTTGTTAGTCATAATATGGAAACACATGATGGGTATCCAAGTATTGGTGTTTTTGATGAAGAACCAATTAATTTAATGGTAGAAAGAACTGAAGATGATACTAATAAAGGAATTGTTCTTGTTGGATATATTGATTATACTAAAGATAAAGAGGATTTTCATCCTGAAGTGAAACTATTAATAAATTATATTAATAGCGCTATTGAAGAAAAAACAATTTATTATAAGAAGACGATATAATACGTCTTTTTTTTTACACCTTTAGTATTAGAATGATAGTGGTGATTTAAATGAAGGTTAAAATATTTGATGAAGGTCATGAAAAAGATTTAGAGGCAGCAGTAAATGATTTTTTAAAAGACTTGGAAGGTGATGTAATAGATATTAAATACCAAGTTGGTGTTAGTGTCTTTTCAGAGGAACAAATATTTTGTTTTTCAGCAATGATTATATATGATTAAAAATAATAAATCAGTTACACAATAACATAGAATATAAAGGAGATGATAATGTGTTTGGAGAATTTACAGAAGAAGCACGTAAAATATTAGTTAGCGCTAAAGAAGAAATGTATGAATTAAAACATCCTTATGTTGGTAGTGAACACTTACTTTTGGCTATTTTAAAAGATAACAATGCTGTTTCAAAAAAACTGAAAGAATATAATTTAACTTATGATGTTTTAAAAAATGAGATAATAAGTATTATTGGCACGGGGAGTGAATACCCAGAATGGTTTTTATATACACCATTACTTAAAAGAATAATTGAAAATGCTATTGTTGATAGTAAAGAAAATAATAATGGTGATGTAACTGTAGAACATCTTTTTGCAAGTCTTCTTGAAGAAGGAGAAGGTGTTGGTATTAGAGTGATGCTTGGAATGGATATTGATCTTGATAAATTATATAAAGATTTTTCAAGCAAGCTAATAATGTCTTCCAAAACTAAAAAAACTAAAAAATTATTAATTGATGAACTTGGTTATGATTTAACAAAGAAAGCTTTAAATAATGAGTTAGATCCAGTTGTAGGTCGTGATGAAGAAATTAGTAGACTTTTAGAAATATTATGCCGCAGGACAAAGAATAATCCTATCTTGATAGGAGAAGCTGGTGTAGGGAAAACAGCAATTGTAGAAGAGCTTAGCAGAATGGTTGCCTTTGGAGAAGTTCCTAAGAAATTAAAAAATAAACGTATTATAAGCTTGGATATGGCTACGATGGTAGCTGGGACTAAATATCGTGGTGAATTTGAAGAAAGAATGCGTAAAGTACTAAAAGAAATAGAAGATAATGACGATATTATTCTTTTCATTGATGAAATACACACCTTAGTAGGAGCAGGAGGAGCGGAAGGAGCAATAGATGCTTCTAATATTTTTAAACCGGCTTTAGCTAGAGGTAAAATAAAATGTATAGGAGCTACAACAACAGAAGAATATAAAAAGTATATAGAAGCAGATGGAGCGTTAGATAGAAGATTTCAAAAAATATTAATACAGACTCCTGATAAAATAACTGTAAAAAAGATATTATGCAAACTAAAACCAATTTATGAAAAGTATCACAATGTAATTATAAGTGAAGACATAATCGATTTAATTGTTGATTTATCTGAAAGATATATATATGATCGCAACCAACCAGATAAATCGATTGACATCTTAGATGAAGTGTGCAGTTTTGCAAGTTTAAAAGAAAGTGATGAACTAAAAAAATATAAAAGTTATAACAAAGATTTACAACTTGTGATTAATAGTAAAAATGAAGCTATTATTAATAATAGTTTTGATAGTGCAGCAAAGTTTAGAAAAAAAGAAAAAGAATTAATGGATAAAATAAACAAGTTAGAATTAGACGTTATTAAAGACGCTAATAAAAGAGTTATATCTAAAGAAGATGTCGCACTTGTTATAAATAAAAGAACTAGAATACCAGTGTATGAGCTATTAAAAGAAAAAGAACAAATAATTTTAAATATTGAAGAAAACTTAAAAAATAACATCGTTGGTCAAGATGAAGCTATTAGTAAATTAATCGATTTGGCTAAAAGAATTAAGCTGGGATTTGTAGATGAAAATAAGTGTAATTCTATTATTTTTTGTGGATCAAGTGGTGTTGGGAAAACATGTTTGGCTAAAATATTTGGTAGTCAACTAGTAGGGAAAGAAAATATTATTAAATTAGATATGAGTGAGTATTCTGAGTCGCATTCTGTTAGTAAAATAGTTGGTGCGCCTCCAGGATATGTCGGATATTCAGATTCTAAAAATATATTAGAAGAAGTTAGAAATAAACCATTTTCGGTTATTATTTTAGATGAAATAGAGAAAGCTCATCCAGCTATTATAAATTTATTATTTCAAATATTAGATGAAGGAAAAATAAAAGATTCTAAGGGGATAGAAGTTCGTTTTGATAATACAACTATTATAATGACATCTAATATTGGTTTTAATGAGAATAGTATTGGTTTTGCTAATGATAAACATAGTATAATAGAACAAAAACTAAAAGAAAATTTTTCTTTACCATTCATCAATCGTATTGATACAACTATTTTCTTTAAATCACTAAATAAAGAAGATATTACTAAAATAGTTGATATGAATTTAAAAAAATTAAAAAGTAAATACAAAAATAAAGGCATAAAAGTTACTATTTCCAAAAATGTAGTAAATGAAATAATTGAAAAAAGTAAATATAAGGAATTTGGTGCTAGAAAAATTAGTAAAATAATAAAAGAATTAGTTGAGAATCAAATTATTGAAAAATGTATGAATGATGTTACTAATGTTAATATTGTTTCAATAAATAATAAAGTTAGTGTTTAAGAATTAAGACAGTTATATATTTATTTAAATTAATATTTTACTGATTTGACAAGGCTAGAGTTTTATGTTATAGTATGCCCTACGAAGGGGGAGGTATTATGTATAAATTTTTACCAGAACAAATTGAAAATTTAAAAGAACAATTACAAGCTAAAACTTTAAAACTAGAAGGAATTAATAAGATTAGAAAGCAAAATTATTCAGAAATGAAAACAGGAAATGGTCAAGAAACAAGTTTTCCAGTTGATAATTCATTACTAGGAAATTTTGTTGTAAACACTAATGCACTTAATGATATTAAAAATAAATTACTTAATTGTGAGGTTATTGAACCAAATAATAGTGATGAAATAGGAATCGGAAGTACATTTAAAATAAGTTTATTCTTTGATGAAGATGAAGAAAGAGAAACTTTTACTTTAGTAGAAACAAGACTTTCAAAAGATCCTGCTAATTTTATATCTATAAATAGTCCTTTAGGTAAAGCTGTTGTAGCTAAAAAACAAGGTGATAGTTTTAAATACGTTGTAGAGAACAGAATATTTTCTGGAAGAATCGATGAAATAATTAAAATAAAAGAAGATATTAATATTAAATAAGTCATGAAATATAAATTTCATGATTTTTTTGTTCTCATTAGCAAAAAGGTATACACAAAATTAAAATTATGGTAAAATGAGTATAGGGTGATGATATGACTGATTTATATGAAATAAAAACTGCACTTCATAATAACAGTGGTATTAATGCAGATGTTAGAGATAATATATTTGAATTAGTGGTAGTTTTTAATAATAAGTTTCCTAATGTAAGTTTGGAACACTTAAAAGAACATTTAAAGACACTAAAGATTAGAAAAGTGAATAAATTTTTAAATAATGATATTTCAATGTATGATTGCAAAAATAATGTTTTGTATTTTAATAAAAATAAAATGAATGATGATTATGATTTCCGTCATGTCTTAATGTATGAACTTATTAACATTATTTCATCGAATGGTTTTCAAACAGGATTTAATAGTGATGGTAAATTTGAAGCTTTAAATACGGGATATACAGAGATACTTGCTAATTTTTTGGTAGGTAATAATGGTGAGAAATTAGTTTATCCTAATGAAGCAGTTATGGCTAATATGATTGGTATTATAGCTGGTGAAGATAAATTATTTGATGCATATTTTAATAATGACGCTAAAGTGTTATTAAATGCTTTAACAGAAGCAGGGGTGGAATTATGACATTTAAAAATTTAAATGATAAGATGAATTATTATAGTGAAATAAGTAAAAAAACAGGAGAGAATAATTGGAATCAAGATGTTATTCAAAATGAGTTTATTGAAATGATTTCAAAATGTAATTTATCTAATGAAAAACTTGATAGATTAAGAAATGCTATGGTAAAAAATAATGCATCTTTAGATATGCAACCAAGTAATAATAAATCATATGAAGTTTTTAATAAAATAGTTGAAATGAAAAAAGCAGAATCTTTAGAAGAACAAAGACGTATGGTAGCATAAGGTCCAATTTATTGGACTTTTTTTTGAATAGTTTTAAATATTATTGCAAAAAAGCGACATTTTTTGTATAATCGAATTAGAATAAAAATAGGTGGTTGATATAATGCGTGTATCATTATTAAAGCAAGATAAAATAATTAGTTTAAAGTTACCTAAAGAAATTTCAGGTAGTTTCTGGATTGAAGATAAAGATATAAATAATAAAAGTAGAAATTTAATTAACATTAGTGATTATAATGGAAGATGGTTAATTAAAAGTAATTATGAAACAAAATTAGTTTTTAACAATAAGGAATATGAAGCAGTTTATTTAAATTCTTATGCTTTTTGTCCATTAAAAATAGAAAAAGAAAATTATTATTGTTTTTTATATGCAGAAGAATTAGAACAAAAATTTGAATGGTTAAAACTGAATTCTAATACGATTGTAATAGGTAATAGTGGTTGTGATATAAATTATAATAGTAATATGATTTCCGAATCTCAAGTAAAATTAGTTTATGATAATAATAAATGGAATATTGAAAACTTAGATATTAACAATCGAATATATTTAAATGATGAAATGATAAATAATGCTGTTGGAAACATTGGAGATATTTTATTTATAATGGGTCTTAGAGTAATTTTAATGAATGGAATAATAGTTATTAACAATCCTAATAATTTAGTTACATTTACTAATCTTGAAATTATAGAACGAGAAGATAATATTAATTATGAAAGTAATAGTGATGAAGAATTACAATTATATGAGAAAGATGATTATTTTTTTAGAGCACCTCGTTTTAAAACAACAATAGAAAAAGAACGTATTGTTATTGATCCACCAACCCAAAAACAAGAACAAGAAGAAATGCCTATAATTTATACTATAGGTCCAATGTTTACGATGGGAATGACTTCGGCAGTAACAGGTGTGTCAACATTAAATAGTGTTTTAAATGGCAATCAAAGTTGGTCTTCGGCGCTTCCATCATTAATTGTTACAGGGGCTATGCTTCTTAGTATGATGTTTTGGCCTATGGTATCTAAAACATGGCAAAATAGACAAAAAAAGAAAAAAGAAAAGTTACGTCAAGAAAAATATAAGAAATATATTAACAATAAAAAAGAATTTGTTACCAATGCCATTGCTAAGCAAAGACAAATATTACTTGATAATAATTTACCAATAGATAGATGTTTAGAAATTATAAAAAAAAGAGATCGTAATTTATGGGAAAGAAAAATAGAACATGATGATTTTTTACAAGTACGTCTTGGGCTTGGAAAAATGGAACCAGAGATAGAATTATCTTATCCAGAAGAACATTTTACTTTAGAAGAAGATAATTTAAAAGATATGTTACAAGATGTTGGAGAGTCATTGAAAACTATGTATGATGTTCCAATTAGTGTAAATTTAACTAAAAAAAATATTTCTGCTATTGTTGGAAAAAGAGAATTAACAAAAAAATTTATTGATGGACTGCTTTTAAAAATCATGACTTTTCATAGTTATGATGATTTAAAGATAGTTTTATTTACTAATAAAGATAATGAGAAAAATTGGGACTATTTAAAAATGTCACCATATTGTTTTAGTGATGATAGGCAAGTTAGATTTTTTGCGACAAATACAGATGAAGTAAATCAACTTTCTAATTATTTAGAACAATATATGAAACATCGTAAATATGAAGATGGAGAAAGTGGTAAAGAGTCTAATATAGATTATAAAAGTTATGCTCCTTATTTTTTAATTATTACAGATGATTTTACTACTTATCGTAATAATGAATTTATAAAAAGTGTTTTAGAACAAAAAATTAATTATGGTTTTAGTTTGATTATTAATAATGAAAAATTATTAGGACTTCCTAATGAATGTAGTTTGTTTATGAGTATAGATGAGAAAGTTTCAGGAGTATTTGAAAATGAGTTAAGTGCTAATAAGCAAAATGAATTTTTTCCTGATATTGACAATAATAGTGATATGGAAGAAGTCACAAAAATACTTGCTAATATTTCGGTAGAGGTTGAAAAAGAAAAATATTATTTACCAAAGTCTATTAGTTTTTTACAAATGTATAATATAGGTATGGTTGAACAATTGAATTCATTACAGCGATGGAGAGAAAATAACCCTATTACGAGTTTACAAGCACCTGTTGGTATTGATGAAAATGGTGACTTGTTTAAACTAGATTTACATGAAAAATTTCATGGTCCACATGGTTTAGTTGCAGGTATGACAGGTAGTGGTAAAAGTGAATTTATAATTACTTATATTTTGTCAATGGCTGTAAATTATCATCCTGATGAAGTATCATTTGCGCTTATAGATTATAAGGGTGGAGGTCTTGCAGGAGCTTTTGAAAATAAAGAAACAGGTATCGTTTTACCACATTTATGTGGAACAATTACCAATTTAGATACGGTAGAAATGAAACGTTCTTTGGCATCTATTCAAAGTGAACTTAAAAGAAGACAAAAAATATTTAATAAAGCTCGTGAAATTTCAGGTGAAAGTACAATAGATATATATAAATATCAAAAATTATATCGTGCTCATAAAGTTAGTGAACCAGTGCCACATTTGTTTATTATAAGTGATGAATTTGCTGAACTTAAAACACAACAACCTGAGTTTATGGAACAATTAATCAGTACAGCACGTATTGGACGTAGTTTGGGTGTGCATTTAATTCTTGCTACACAAAAACCGGCTGGAGTAGTTGATGATCAAATTTGGAGTAACTCTAAATTTAGAGTATGTTTAAAAGTTCAAGATAAAGCAGATAGTATGGATATGATAAAAAGACCTGATGCGGCTGGTTTAAAAGAAGTTGGACGCTTTTATTTACAAGTTGGATATAATGAATTTTTTGCTCTAGGGCAATCAGCATGGTGCGGGGCTCCATATTATAAAAAAGAAAAATTAAAGAAAAAAGTTGATAATTCAATTAATTTTATTAATGATGTTGGTTATGTGATAAAAAGTATTGAGAAGGAAAATAAAGAAAATAATTTGCAATCTTATGGTGAAGAATTACCAAATATTGTTAAATACTTAAGTGATTTAGCTAAACAACAAAATATTCATACGGATAGATTATGGCTTGATAGTATTCCAAGTATAATTTATGTTGATGATTTAGAAAAAAAATATAATTATCAATCAGAAAATTATATTATTAACCCAATTGTAGGTGAGTATGATATACCTAATCAACAAAGTCAAGCTCTTCTTACAATGCCACTTTCTAAAGATGGAAATGCTATTATATATGGTGCTGTTGGTTCTGGTAAGGAAAATATGTTGAATACTTTGATATATTCAATTATTAAGCATCACTCTTCAAATGAAGTTAATTTTTATGCAATAGATTGTGGTGCTGAAACATTAAGAATGTTTAATAAAGCTCCTCATATGGGTGATATATTAATATCTTCAGAAGAAGATAAAATTGTCAACTTATTTAAGATGTTAAAAGAAGAGTTGAATAATCGTAAAAAATTATTTGCTGACTATAATGGAAGTTATGAAACTTATAATGCTAAGAGTGGTAAACCTTTACCTACAATCATAACAATTATAAATTATTATGAAATATTTAGTGAATTATATATGGATTATGAAGATTTATTAATTCCTTTGACAAGAGAGGGAATTAAATATGGAATATTATTTATTTTAACAGCAAGTGGAGTTAATTCAATTCGTTATAAAGTATCACAAAACTTTAAACAACAATTTGTTTTACAACTTAATGATGAATCTGATTATATGACAGTTTTAGGTAGTACACATGGTATGTACCCATCTAAATATAAAGGTAGAGGTTTAGTTAAGTTTGATGATATCTATGAATTTCAAACGGCTTATGCTAAAAATCCTGAGAATATCGCAGAAGAGATTAGTAATTATTGCAATAATATAACAGGAGATATGCCTAGAGCTAAAAAAGTCCCTGAGCTTCCAGATATAGTTACTTTAGATTATGTTAGAGATAGCATAAAAGATTCTAGTAGCATACCAATAGGTATCGAAAAAGAAAGTTTAAAAGTATATAATTATAATTTTAAAGATAGATATACAACTTTAGTTTCTGCACTAGATATAAATTATTTAACTAATTTTATTACTACTTTAATTCGTGAATTTAGTTTACTTCCTAACTCACAAACGATGGTATTAGATGCTTCAAAATTATTAAATGTTAGTGCGCTAGGAAATGTATTATACGAAAACAAAAAATTTGATTCAAATATTGATAGAATTATTAATTATGCTACTAAGTTATCAGAACAAGTAAAAATTAGTAATGATGAAGATAGTATTAAGTCTTGTCAAGAAATTAATTGCTTTATTGTTGGATTAGATGAATTAAAAGAAAAATTAGGAGATAACAGTAATAAATTAGAAGAAATGATGATATCAGCTAAAAGATTAGGAAAAATTAATTTTATTTTAGTTGATTCTGTTGATGTATTTAAGAGTTATGAATATGAAAGTTGGTATAAAACAGCTGTTAATAATAGTCATGGAATATGGATTGGTGATGGAGTATCAGATCAATACAGCATTAAGCTTTCTAAAATAACAAAAGAGTTAAGAGAAGATTGTGGATTACAATTTGGATGCGGAATAAAAAATGGTAATGCAACAATAATTAAGGTGTTAGGAGTTGATGATAATGAATAATAAGATATTATTAAATATTTTAGTTCCAGAAATTTCTACTTCTTATGATGTATTTATTCCGATAAATATAACAGTTAGTGAATTAAATAATTTATTAAAACAAAGTATAAGTGAACTAGCAGAGTATAATTTTGATAATAAAGCAAGAATTTATTATCAAGATAATGGTAATGAAATAGATGCTTCTCTAATTATAAAAAATACAAATTTAAGAAATGGTTCTAAAATTATTTTACTTTAATTTTAGACCTTTTTTTGACAACGTTAGACAAAAAAGCATTGTAAAGATAATACATATTTGTTATAATTAAATTATGATAACAATAGGGAGGTGATACGATGGCTAATATAAGTGCAGATCCAAAAAAAATATCAAATTATGGAACTCAAATTATAAATAAAGCTGCAGAATATAAAAAAGAAATTGATACAATATATTCAACAGTAAATACATTAAAAACAAATTGGACAGGCTCAGCTTCACAAAGATTTGTTGATAAAATTCAAAGCTTTGAAAAGGATTATAAAAAATTTGGTGACCTTATTAATGAATTTGGTAATTTATTAGTAGAAGTAGGTAAAGCTTACAATGATTTAGAAGATAGTTTATAGGAGGTAATATAAATGGCTTTAACATTTAGTTCAAAAGGGTGTATAACAGCTGCAGATGAATTAACTGCTGCAAAGAATAAATTGGATGCATTATTAAATCAAGATTTAAATGACATTATGAAGAATGTAAAAAATGCTTATCAATCAGAAGGAGCTAATGATGTATATTACGCTTTTGATAAAGTAAAGGAAAAGTTTCCACAATTTATTCAATCTGTTGATGAATGCTCAAAATATTTAAGAGAAACTGTTGCAAAAGCATATGAGGATTTAGAAGCAAAAATTTCTTCAAATGTAAAATAATAATAAACACTTATTCGTAATGAATAAGTATTTATAAATGAATATTAGGGGGTTCCTTAGTATTTATTTATAAATAGCAAGGTGATGGATATGACTAGAGCACAAATAAAAGGACAAATTAATCAATTAAATAGGGAATTAAGTAGTGTTAAAAATACATATATACAATATCAAAATTTAAAAAATAGAGTAACACAAATAATAAATCTTTTGAATAACAGTTTAAAAAAATTAAATGATTCAAAAGCTTATTTAAAAAAAGGCTATGGTAATAATACTAAAACTACGCCTTTTAAAAATACTACTAATGATATACAAAAGGTAACAGAAATAAAAAAATATCTGGAGTTGAGAGTTAATTTAGAAATTAATAAACAATCAAAAGCACTTAATAAAAGAACAGTTGAACTCCAAAAAAGAATAAATAAATTATGGAAAGAATATTATAGAGCTACAGATTAAGAAGGGAAATGATGAAGATGGCTAGTTTAGCAATAGATCAAAAAATTTTAAATAATTATTCTAAGCCATCTTTGGATCAAACTAAAAGGTATTTAAGTCAAGCTCGAGCAAAATGTAATGGTATAAATATACCAACATCTTTTATTTATCGTTCTTATTTACAAAAATTAGCTAATAATTTATTAAATATCGAAAATGATATTACAAAATCTGTAAAGAAAATAGATGAAGTAATTGCTAAGTATAATAACGTAGAAAGAAGAACTGCTGCAAGAAGTAATCAACTTTATTCACTAGTAAATGGTTTAAATTTTGATGAAATGAGTTCATCAACTGGTTCAGCAGTTGCAAAAACAGTTAATTCTAATGCTAAAGTAGAAAATGCATCTAAAAAGAAAGCAAGTAATGATTTAATAAACATGCTAAAAAATACTGGCTCTAAAATAAGTACAGGAGCTAAAAGTTTATTAAACGGTATAAAAAAAACAGCAAAAAAAAGATTAGAATCTGGTGCTGATTTTTTATTAACAGCTGGGACAGTCATTGCTACGCCATTTACTGCAATCTGGGATTTAGGAAAAGGAATATTTAAAGGCGATTGGAGTTTTAGTGGAACAAAAGGTATGTGGGGTGCTTCAGTTTCTTTGGTAAAAGAAGAAGACACATTTAAGCGTTTAGGAGCATCAGTAACAAATGGTTTTGTTGCTTTAACTAAAGGTTTGGCTCATTTAGGAGAAGCATTATTAAAATTTAATTATATTATGACTGCTGTAGATTATACTATAGGTACAGGATTAATTGATATAATAAGAGGTATTTCTACTGGTGATTGGGATTGGAAAGTAACTAAAGAATTGTGGAAAAAAACAAAAGCAATAGTTAGTAGGCAATATGTAAATGAAGCATATGATTGGTTTTATAATACAAAAATAGGAAAAACGTTAGATAAGTATGCTTATGAACCTTTTAAATCTGATGGAGTTGCTTGTCAAATCTTGGATGGTGTTGGATATGCGGCAGGAATAATAGTTGTTACTGTTCTTACTTTTGGTACTGCAACACCTATGTTTTTAGCTGTAACTGCAACATCTGCTGGAATAGGAAAGTATACTTCTGAGGAATGGAATAAAAATACTGTTTCATTGAATTATAATGGTTCAGATATTGATATGCAAATAGATTATAAAAAATATTCTGAAATAGCAAATCTAAAAAATGGTGAATCAACAATGATTTCTCAAGTTTTCCAATTAGAAGATGGAACAACACAAGAAATCAAATTTAAGATAATAAAAAAAGAAGATGGTACCTATGAAGTAGTTGATATGCAAGGAAATAAAGTAGGAATTAATGGTTTGAAAGAATCATCTACACTTAAAGGATTATTAATTGGTAATTTAAAAGGTCGTTGGGAAGGTTTACAGTATTATGTTGGTGGAGAGATAGGAATAGGTAATTTTAAATGCTTAACTAGTCTTGTTAATAATCCTTTATCAAAAGCACTATTAAGATCAGGTATTAGAGTAGCACTAGATACTGTAACAGGTGCAGCTGAAGTTCCTTTTGAAACTATAGTTACTAAACTTTCAGATGGTGTATCATGGAAAGAAGCTTGGAATAAATCAGGCGGTTTGCAGGAAGTTAGGAATCAGGCAATAATGGCTGGCGGTATGTCTTTGATTGGAGAAGGAATTGATTTTGGAAAGGTTAAAGTAAAATCAATGAAAACTGGTAAAAGTGTTTCTGCTATATTTGAATCAGAATTTAATAGTGCAGAAATCAATACTAAAATTAAATCAAATAAAAAAGAAACGACAGCACAGTTAGATGATATTAATGCACGAATTGAAGCAAACAAAAATGAATGGTTTGATTTATATCAAAAATCAAAACAATTATCTAATTCTCAAAGTGAAGCATATTACAGAGCGTATGGAAATGCTATTGGTGGCAATAATGAATATGCTAATGTAATAAAACGAATGGAAGAGCTAAAATTAGAAATGAATAATTTGCAAAATAATAAGGCATTACTTGAAGCTAAACTTAGTCAAAATGTAAATGTAAGAAATTTAGATGAAAAGATTGCTATTGCAGATAATCAGGTAGGTAAGGGAATGAAAGCTACAGTAGAAATTGAGAATACATCACAACTTACTATGCAACAATTGGTGAATATTAAAAATTCTGATAGTAAAATGTTCTCATTTGATGGCTATAGATTATCAGCAAATGATATAATGGAGGTGAAGTCTACTAATTATGTATATACAATACTAGATTATAATGAAAAATATCATAATTATCTGAGTATGTTAGATGGAGCTTCAGATGATTTAAAAGCTATAATGAGAATAGCTGATGAAGGAAAAACTATATCAATTCCTGCATCAGAAATAAACAATTATAATGCGATTCGAGCAGCACAATCTGAATTAAATCAAATAAAGACACGGTTTGATTTAAATAAAGCCGAGTTTGATTTACCAACACGAGTTGCCTATATAGATAAATTTTTGAAAAATTCTGATGATTCAGCTCGTGAAGCAGTTATTAAAAAACTTATGGAGTTATCTGGTTCAAATACTCCTCTATGTGAACAATTTGCTGACAATTTAATGATTTTAAAAAATAAATATAGAGATTTTAAATTCGAAATAGAACCAAATGCTAGAGCTCATTGGTCAAGCAACGCTCAAAAAATAGTATTGGACGATAATTTTAGTCAAACAACTCTTTTCCACGAGTTAGGCCATGCTATGTTTGATACAGGATATGATGGAATTGCTCCTTCAAACTTTGGTTCTATAAAAACAACTGCAGCAGAAAATTTACGACATAATCGCGGTGGAAGTTTAGATAGTTTTAAAAAATATATCTTTGATAGTAATGAATCATACAAACAAATTTCAAAGAAACAAACTGAATTGTTTGATAGAAATATGGCTTCAGAAATATATAGTTCAATAACAAAAATGTATGATGATGATATAAATTCTATTGAACAAATATTAAAAGAATGTGGATTTGATGATAATCAAGTACTTGATTTATTAAATGGAAATAGTCGAAATGATACTATTGATATGGTATATAATCAATATAGAAAAAAGGTAATCAAATCTAATACTGAATTTGAATTTGAAACAACTGGTGATAGTGCTGTTCATGATATTATTAGTTCAATTTATGATGGTGGTACTGTTCATGTTGATATTGGTGATAAAAGATATGGAACAATATTTGGACACGACAAAGGATATTATAAAGGTTATTATGATTCAAATGGTACATTCGTAAATTACACAACAGATGTAAGCAATGATTTAAAAACTCATGAACAAATTGCTAATTTTGTATCGTTAAAACTTCAACACAAAGATGATAAATTGAAAGTTTTAAGAGATATGCTTGGAGATGAGTGGTATAATATGATGGATTCAATTTATAAAAATATAATAGGAGGTTAGTTATGGATAATAATATAAATAATGAAGAATTTGCGTGTGCTTTGCTAGAAGCAAAATATATAAAACAAATGAAAGAACAAAATTATGAAGAAGCTGATATAATACCGCATAATTGGTATGAATCAAATGATAGTAGATTAAAAATAAAAATGTTGGGAGTAGCAATAAGTGAAAACAAGCTTCTTAGTCAGGTTCCAGGAATAGAAAATTTGAACGAAGGAATAGAACTCCATTTAAAATAAGATAGGGGCAAATAGAGGTGAATAACACAAATGAAAAACTATATAATGGAGATATGTCTAAATTTTTTCCAATAGGAGTTTTAGTTAAATTAAAAGACAATAATAATCCTTGTTTTATAATTTCTAGGATTGTATATGATGAAAATGATAAATTATATGATTATAAAGGAAAGTTATATACTGAAATGGGAGAAAAAGAAATTTTGTTTAATAATGAACAAGTGGAAAGAGTATTTATTATAGATAATGAAATAGGAGGAAAGAAAAGATGAATGAAATAGGAGAAAAATACTTACCAATTGGTACAGTAGTAATGTTAAAAGGTGGAAGTAAAAGAGTAATGATTGCAGGATTTTGTGCAATATCAGAAGATACAGGAAATAAAGTATATGATTATAGTGGATGTTTATATCCAGAAGGATTTATTTCATCTACACAAACATGTTTGTTTGATCATGAGCAAATTGAAAAAGTATATTTTAAAGGTTTTGTTGATGAAGAAGAAGTAAGCTTTAAAAAGAATTTAGAAACATTGCTAAAACAAATAAATGGTGGACAAGGTATTACAGGAGAAAAGGTTAGTCCAGAAGAAACTACTGAAGAGACTATCGATAATGTAGAAACTGAAAATGTTCCTAATAGTATAGATAGTGATGATGATTTCATTAAAAACTTCCCAGGTCCAATTGAAGATGCAATAAAATATGTTAATTCACCAGATGAAGATGAAGTTGATGATGATATTATTGAATTAGATGAAGAAGAAAATAATACTCCACCTACACCTGATTCAATTATGTTTTAAGTCCAATTTATTGGACTTTTTTCTTTACAGTAGAATTAAATCAATGTTATAATAATGGCATTGGAAGTGATAGTATGAAAACAGATGATTTTGATTTTGAATTACCAGAGGAGTTAATAGCGCAAACACCTATTAAGGAACGTGATCATTCACGACTTTTAGTTCTTAATAGAAAAGATGGTTCTATTGAACATAAAGTATTTACTGATATTGTAGATTATTTAGAAGAAGGAGATTCTTTAGTTTTAAATGATACTAAAGTTATGCCAGCACGTCTTTATGGAGTTAAAGAAGAGACTAATGCGGTTATTGAAGTATTGCTTTTAAAAGATTTAGGAGAAAACAAATGGGAGTGTTTAACACGACCTGCTAAAAGAATTAAAGAGGGAACTATAGTTAGTTTTGGTGATGGACTTTTAAAAGCTGAATGTATAAGATGTGAAGATGAAGGAATTCGTGAATTCAAACTTATTTATGATGGTATTTTATATGAAATACTTGATAAACTAGGGGAGATGCCACTTCCTCCTTACATTCATGAAAAATTAGAAGATAAAGATAGATATCAAACAGTATATGCTAAAAATATAGGATCAGCTGCTGCTCCTACAGCAGGATTACATTTTACAAAAGAGTTGTTAGAAAAAATTAAAAATAAAGGTGTAAATATTGTTTATATAACACTTCATGTAGGACTTGGCACTTTTAGACCAGTAAACGTAGAAGATGTAACTAAACATAAAATGCATAGTGAATACTATATGATGAGTAAATCTGCTGCTGATACTTTGAAAAAAACTAAAGAAAATGGTAAAAAAATAATTAGTGTTGGTACTACTTCAACACGTACTTTAGAAACAATAATGAGTTTATACGGTGAATTTAAAGAATGTAGTGGTTGGACAGATATTTTTATATATCCAGGATATAAATTTAAGGCTGTGGATAATTTAATAACTAATTTTCACTTACCAAAATCAACACTTGTAATGTTAGTAAGTGCACTTGCTAGTAAAGAATTAATTATGAAAGCTTATCATGAAGCGGTAATTAATAAATATAGATTTTTCTCTTTTGGAGATTCAATGTTAATAAGATAGTATGACAAAAAGAGAAGTAATAAAACAAAATAAAGAAGCAATAGAATGTATCTTACAACGTTATGAATTAAATGGTAAAGAAATGTTAAATTTGTTTGGAATTTTATCTATTATTGGGACAGATTTTTTAGTAGAATTATCAGAAATTATCCCAGAAGAAGGATTTCAATTTGATTATGAAAAAATGAATATTAGAGATAGTATTAAATTGGTTCGTGAATTTTTAGTTAATATTGATAAAAAATATCTAGAAATTTTTGATAAAGCTCTTAATGATGGTACATTTGAATTATTTCTAGAAGAAGACGATTTAGTGGAAAGACCAGATGAACCTATTACAATGCCTAAACCTAACGCTATTATTTATATACCTGTTCAAAATAAAATAACAGATGGTCAAATTATTATTCATGAATTTTTTCATTATTTAAATGATAATGATGATATTGTAGTTAATAGAGAAATATTTACCGAAATGATTTCTATTTATTTTGAACTTAGATTTTGTAATTTTCTAGAAGAAAAAGGTATAACCAAAGATTTATTTAATAAAGAGGTTTGTGAGAGGTTAGATAATGCTTTATTATCTGGTGATAATTTGTGTTTTTCTAGTTCATCATTAGATATTTATTATAATACAGGTGAAATAAATAAAAGAAATATTAAATTTTTAGATAAGTATCGTCAAATATATGATTATAATAAAGATGATTTAGTAAAGTTTTATCATGATTCAGATTTTATAGATGGTATTTTAGATTTTAATAATGATGTTAGTTATGTAATAGGTACTTTACTTTCTTTTTATGCCTTAAAAGAACCGATTATTTATGATATAAAAATGAAATATATTAATGACAATATAAACAATATGAAAATAGAAGATGTTTTTAAAACATTAGATACTAATTTTGAAGAGTATTTAGAATGGTTAAATGCTTGTAAAGATAATTTAGAAATAGCAATGGGTGAATTATATGAAAAAAGTTATAGTGATAGTAGGTCCAACGGCAGTAGGTAAAACAAAACTTAGTATCGAGCTTGCTAAAAAATTTGATGGTGAAATTATAAATGCTGACAGTACTCAAATTTTTAAAGAGCTTGATATAGCTACAGCTAAAGTAGCAGAGGAAGAAAAAGAAAATATTATTCATCATTTGATTGATATAAAAGATATAACAGATGATTATACTGTTTATGATTATCAAAAAGATGCAAGAAGCTGTATTGATGATATATTAAAAAGAGGCAAAACACCTATTTTAGTTGGAGGAACGGGATTATATATAAAAGCTTGTTTATATGATTATAAATTTACTGAAGAAGGTAAGATTACTAATGATTATCTAGATTTTAGTAATGATGAATTATACGAAATGCTACTTAAAGTAGACCCTGAAACAGAGATACATAAAAACAATCGTAAAAGAGTTGTTAGAGCACTAAACTATTATAATGAAAATAAAAAACCACTTAGTTCTAAAGAAAAAACAGATAAAGAATTATATGATACAGTTTATATTGGATTAACAACAGATAGAGAAACTTTATATAATCGTATAAATAAAAGAGTAGATATAATGGTTGAAAATGGATTGTTAGAAGAAGCAAAAAGAATATATGAATCTAATATTCGTACTAAAGCTGTTTTAACACCAATTGGATATAAAGAATTGTTTCCTTATTTTTCACATGAAAAAAGTTTGGATGAATGTTTAAATTTAATAAAACAAAATAGTAGAAGATACGCTAAAAGACAATATACTTGGTTTAATAATCAAATGAATGTAAAATGGTTTAATACAGATTTTAATAATTTTGATAATACTGTAATTGAGGTTAAAGAGTACATAAAAAATGTTAAGCACTAGTCTTAACATTTTTTTTAATATCCATTATAACGGGTAAGATAATTGGTCTTCTTCCAGTTTTTTCTAATATAGAAGCTGAAAGAGTAGTAATTATTTCAGATTTTATTTCATTATAATTTACATGATTACTAATTTTAGAATTAATAGCACTTTTGCTAACTTCTTCTAATTCTTTTAATAATTCGATGTTATCATTTACTAAAACAAAACCACGTGTTGTTATATTAGGATTACCTAACAATTTATTTTGTTCTGTATCAATATTAGCAATAACAACAACAATACCATCACTGGACATAATTTTTCTATCTTTCATAACCGCATTACTTACTTCACCAATACGATTACCATCTACATAAATATCACCAGCTTGTACGGTACCCATTTTAGTAATTTTACCTTTTTTAATAGACAATACTTCACCATTTTTCATAACGAAAGTATTTTCTCTTGGAATACCACAATCAACAGCTATATCAGTATGTTTTTTTAACATTCTGTATTCACCGTGAAAAGGCATAAAATATTTGGGTTTTATTAAATGTAACATAAGTTTTAATTCTTCTTCATTACCATGTCCAGAAGTATGTATATCACTAAGTGAAGTATTAGTATAAACTTTTACTCCTTGTAAATATAATTTATTTATTGTTCTAGATATACTTAAAGCATTTCCTGGAATGGCTGATGAAGAGAATACTACTAAATCATTTGGCTGTATTTTTATTTGTTTATGACTACCATTAGCAATTCTACTTAAAGCAGCTAATGGTTCACCTTGGCTACCTGTACAAAGTAAACATACTTTGTTAGGAGGAAGATGATTTGCTTCATCTGGTGTTACAAACATTTCTTTACCTTTAATATATCCACCTTCAATAGAAATTTCAATATTGTTATCCATGCTTCTTCCAAATACAGCAATCTTACGATCATGTCTTTTACATGTTTCAACAATATGTTTTAAACGATATATGTTAGATGCAAATGTTGCAATAATAATTCTTCCTTGATGTCTATCAAAGATTTCTGATAAAGCTTCATCAACCTTTGATTCACTAGCACTCATACCAGGACTTAAAGCATTGGTACTATCACTTAAAAGTAAAGTAACACCTTTTTCGCCAATACGTGCCATTTTATGTAAATTAGCCATTGGACCAATTGGTGTAAAATCAAATTTAAAGTCTCCAGTTGTAACAATAGTTCCATTAGGAGTATGAATACATATTCCATGAGAATCAGGAATAGAGTGAGTAGTTCTAAAGAATTCTACTTCCATCGTTTTAAACTTAACTCTAGTATCTTCTGTATATACTTTTAAATTATCATATCGAATATTTCTATCTTCTAATTTTCTTCTAATTAAACCAGCAGCTTGATTTGGTGCATATATCACCGGAATATTTACTGCTTGTAATAAAAATGGTATACCACCAATATGATCTTCATGCCCGTGAGTTATAAATAAACCCTTAATCTTATGTTCATTTTTCTTTAAAAAACTAAAATCAGGAATAACATAATCAACGCCAAGTACTTCTCCTTGTGGAAAAATTATACCGGCATCAGTTATAATAATTTCATTACCCGTCATAACACAATACATGTTTTTCCCAACTTCGCCAAGACCACCTAAAGCAAATACTTTAGTGTCTGACTCATCAAAAAATTTCATAAATTCTCCTTTCTTTTTTTGTTAATAAAAAATTTGACTTAATAATTATACCTTTTTTTTTGAATTTTGTCTACTATTTGACAAAAATAAGGTTTTGACTTATAATACATGGTACTTAAGGGGGAATTTGATATGAAATATAGTATTGAAGGAATTGAAAAATCAAGAATTATTAAATCAACCCAAATAATAAATAAAAAAGATAGTGATAAAGCTATTATTGTTAATTATTTAGATGGTACACAAGATGTTTTTGATTTAAATAATGAAAATTTGAAGAGAATTGAAGAAATTGCTGAAGAACAAGGAAAAAAATTTGTTTCTAAAAAAGGAAAAATTTTAAAAAGAAGAGAGTTGTTTTTTCAAACTTGTATAATGGTTTTTGTAGGCATATTAATGATATCTGTAGGATTAAAGATTTACTTGGGGGCTACAATATATACTACTATAGGATGGCTGGCATCATTGTTATCAGGTTTAATGGTAGTAGTTTCAAAACTTAATATGAAAAGTAAAGAAAAATATATAAAGAAGTATCAATTATATTTTGAACAAGTAAAAAATAAATTAAGCGATTATCAACAAATATTAGAAAAAGAAAAACAATTGACTAAGCAAAAAAATAATGATTCTGTTAAATTAAATAGTGTTTTAGACTTAGATAATGTATCACTAAAACAAGTTGAAAGTATCAATGAGAAAGTAGAACGTTATTATAAAGTTGATAGACAAAAAGTAAAAAAATTAGAAAACCCTAGTTTATACTAGAGTTTTTCTTTTTTTTAGTGTAAAATGGTTGTAGATACTACAAAGGATGTGACATATGGGATTATTTGATAAATTTAAAAATATTTTTACTGGTAACAAAGAAGAAAAAAAAGATATAGATTTATATACAAGTGGTTTGGAGAAGACAAGAAAAGAGTTTGTTTCTAAGTTGACGATTCTAAATCATAAATATACTAAGGTAAATGATAATTATTTTGATGAATTAGAAGAAATACTTATTATGGCTGATATTGGTGTTAATACCGTTATGAATTTAATTGATAAATTAAAGTCGAGGGTAAAAAAAGAACATATTGAAGATACTAATGATTTGATGGAAGTAATTGTTGATGAAATGTTTATTATATATGTCAATAATAATATTATTGTTAATAAAATAAATAAATCATTAGATGGACCTACAGTTGTCCTTTTTGTCGGAGTTAATGGTGTAGGTAAAACGACAACTATTGGTAAGATTGCTAATAAATTAAAAAATGATGGTAATAAAGTTCTTTTAGTAGCAGGTGATACTTTTAGAGCTGGTGCTGTTGAACAGTTAGAAGAGTGGGGAACTAGAGTAGGATGTAAGGTGGTATCTAAGATGGATGCTGATCCTGCTAGTGTAGTTTATGATGGTCTTACGGAAGCAGTAAAAGAAAACTATGATTATGTTTTAATAGATACGGCGGGTAGACTACAGAACAAAGTTAATTTAATGAATGAGCTAGAAAAAATTAATAAAGTAATTGGTAAGATTATACCTAATGCGCCTCATGAAACATTGCTGGTAATAGATGCAACAACGGGACAAAATGGTATAAGTCAAGCTAAGAGTTTTAAAGAAGTAACTAATATTACAGGGATAGTTTTAACAAAATTAGATGGTACCGCAAAAGGTGGAATAGTTTTAGCTATTAAAGATGAAGTTGATATTCCAGTTAAATTTGTTGGACTTGGTGAACAAAAAGATGATATTAGAGTATTTGATATAGAAAAGTATATTTATGGATTATTCAAAGATATGGAGGGTATGTATGAAGAAAAATAATAATAAAAAAGAAGTAAATAAAAATGATTTAGTGATGAAAGATTTTATGGTTAATCAAGTAGGATTGCTTGTTGAATGTACTTTTGTTTTATTTGCAATAGCTGCTGGAATAGCTACTATTTTTGAAGGAGAAATGTTAGTCATATTTGAGCTTTTAATGGGATTTACCTTAGTTACAATGGCATATAACAACTTAAAAGTATATAAAAGAAAAGTATTTACTATTCCTTATTTTCTAGGAGCAACAATTGCTTTCTTTGCTGCATTTCAAATTATTTTAGGATTTTAATATGGAAGAAAATATCTATTTAACAAAATTATTTGATTATTATGGTTGCTTATTAACCGATAAACAACAACAATATTTTACTGATTATTATATGGAGAACTTAAGTATAACAGAAATTAGTGAAAATAATAGTGTTAGTAGAAATGCTGCTTATAAACAAATAAAAGATGCTGAAAAGAATTTGATTAATTATGAAAATAAATTGCATTTGGAAGAAAAAGAAAGAAAAATAAAGAAATTACTAAATAACATAAGTGAAAAAGAAATAAAAGAAGAAATATTAGATTTAATATAAAAGGGTGATATTATGTTGGGTAAGGTAGTGTATGTTAGTGATAACGAAGTCCATGTAAGGGTGCCAGATGGTGCTAATATAGTAACAAATATTATTAATATTCATGTTATTTTAGAGGATGAACAGAAAAGAGTAGTTGGTGAAGTAGTTGATATTACTGGTAATCTTATTAAAATAGGGTTACTTGGAGAGTATGTTGGTGATACTTTTTATACAGGTGTTATTAGAAAACCGACTTTAAATGCTAAAATTAGAATTATTAATAATGAAGAATTGTCGGTTATTACAGGTAGAAATGATATAAATAGTTTTCATTTAGGGGTTAGTCCTTTATATAATAATTATCCAGTATATGGTGATATTAACAAACTATTTAGTAATCATCTTGCTATCTTTGGAAATAGTGGTAGTGGTAAATCTTGTGGGGTTGCCAGAATACTTCAAAATTTATTTTTGAACAAAAATATTATGCCTTGTAAAGCTAATTTTTTGATTTTTGATGCTTACGGAGAATATCATACTGCTTTTAAAGATATTGATAAAATAAATCCTAATTATCATTTTAAATATTATACTACTAATAAATATGATAATAATGGTAAAAAACTTCGTATACCAATTTATTTATTTGACATTAATGATATGGCATTATTACTTTCTGCAACAGAACATTCACAACTTCCAATTATTGAAAAGATGTTAAAAATTGTTAATATATTTGCATCCAATAATGAAATGTCTTTAGCTTATAAAAATCATTTAATTGCTAAAGCTATTATTAATATTTTATATACAAATCAAACTTCTGCATCTAAAAGAAATGATGCCTTTGCGATAATTTCTACATGTTCAACACCTCAATTTAATTTAAGTGCTCCAGTTCAAGGATTAGGTTATACACGTAAATTTAGAGATTGTTTTATGATTGACAGTAACGGAAATTTCTCAGAGAGCAATCTGCTTATGGAATATTTATCAAGTTTTGTACGTGATGAATATGATGCGCTGGATATTAGAGAAAAAAATTTTTATACATTTAAAGATTTAGAAAAAGCTTTAGATTTTACTTTAATATCTGAAGGAATGCTACATAATGAAAAAGTTTATAGCGATGCTATAACACTTAAAGTTCGTCTTCATTCATTAGTAATAGGGGAATATGCAGAGTATTTTGAATATAATGATTTCATTTCAGAACAAGAGTTTATTTCTAGAATCATGGCTTACGATAATAATGGTAAAGCTCAAATAGTTAATTTTAATTTTGAAGATGTTGATGATTGGTTTGCTAAAGTTATAACAAAATTTATGGTTAAATTATTATTTGAATTTTCTAAAAATTTGAGTAATCGTGCTTCTGTGCCTTTTAATATTTTCTTAGAAGAAGCTCATCGTTATGTTCAAAAAGATAATGATCAATATTTACTTGGTTATAATATTTTTGAAAGAGTAGCTAAGGAAGGAAGAAAGTATGGAATTATATTAAATCTAATTTCTCAACGTCCTGTTGAACTTTCAGAAACTGTAATATCACAAGTTTCCAATTTTTTAATTTTTAAATTAACTCATCCTGTTGATATTGATTACATGAAAAAGATGCTTCCTAATATTAATGCCAATATAATAGAAAAACAAAAAAGTTTACAAGCTGGTACTTGTGTAGCTTTTGGTAATGCTTTTAAAGTACCTATTATTGTCCATTTTGAAATGCCTAACCCAGCTCCTCAAAGTGGAAATTGTAATGTTGTTAATACTTGGCAAATAAAGGGTGAATAATTATATTACTAATTTAAGAGATATGTTTTATCTCTTTTATTTTGTTTGAAAATATTATATAATGGGTATGGTGATAAAATGTTTGAAAGTTTAGGAGAAAGATTACAAAACGCTATTGATAAAATAAAAGGTTATGGAAAAATAACTGAAGATAATATAAGTGATGTAGTAAGAGAAATAAGATTGGCTTTACTTGAAGCTGATGTTAATTATAAAGTAGTAAAAGAATTTGTTAATAATGTAAAAGAAAAAGCTTTAGGAGAAGAAGTTGCTAAGAGTTTAAAACCTGGAGAAGTATTTGTTAAGATTCTTAAAGATGAACTTGTTGAATTACTTGGTGGCGAAAAAGCTGATTTAAATTTAAACGGTAATCCAGCCACTTTAATGCTTGTTGGTCTTCAAGGTACAGGTAAAACAACAATGATAGGTAAACTTGGATTAATGCTTAGAAAAAAATATCACAAGAAACCACTTTTAGTTGCTTGTGATGTTTATAGACCTGCGGCTATAGATCAACTAAAAACAATTGGTAAAGAATTAAATATTGAAGTATATAGTGAAGGAAAAGGTAATCCAGTAGAGATTTCTAAAAATGCGATTAATTACGCTAAAGAAAATAAATTTGATTATGTTTTAATAGATACAGCAGGACGTTTACACATTGATACAGAACTTATGGATGAATTAAAAAGTATTAATGAAAATATTCATCCTGATGAAATATTATTAGTAGTTGATAGTATGACTGGTCAAGATGCCATAAATGTTATTGAAGGATTTAATGAAGCTCTTCCATTAACTGGTGCCATTTTAACAAAATTGGATGGTGATACTAGAGGTGGAGCTGCTCTTTCTATTCGTCATTTAACTAATGTTCCAATTAAATTTGTTGGTGTAAGTGAAAAGATGGATGGAATAGAAGAATTTTATCCTGAAAGAATGGCAACTCGCATTTTAGGTATGGGAGATATTATGACAATGCTAGAAAAAGCTGAGTCAGTAATAGATGAAGAAGAAGCTTTAAAAACAGCTAAAAAGATGCAAAAGGGAAATTTTGATTTAGAAGATTTTTTGAGTCAATTAAAACAAATAAAGAAACTAGGACCTTTAGAAAATCTACTTAAAATGATTCCTGGAGCTAAAAAAATGGGATTAAATCAAGTACATATTGATCCTAAAGATATGGCTCATGTAGAAGCAATTATTCTTTCAATGACGCCTTATGAGAGAAGACATCCAGAAGTACTTAAAGCAAGCCGTAAAGTTAGAATTGCTAAAGGTAGCGGAAGAACTGTAGAAGAAGTAAATAGACTTTTAAAACAATTTGAACAAATGAAAGATATGATGAAAAAATTTCAAAATGGTAGTTTAAAAATGCCATTTTAAAAGAAAAGAGTTATAAGCTCTTTTTTCTTTTTGTATACAAAAAGTATCAAATTTTAGAAAGTTTTTGTATTAAAGTATAAAAACTTTATATGGAAATAAACAAATGATATAATGTTCCTGTAGAGAGGAAAAAAATAAAATTTTCCTTATAGGATGAACATTATGGATTATGAAAATAAAGTGTTAAATTATATGAAGAATAATAGTGATTCAATAACAATTGAAGAAATTAATAATTTAAATATTCCGGGAGTGCTTTGACTAGATTAATTTAAAAAATTTGAAAGAAAGAATTATAATTTTTTTATAAATACAAAAAGTGTCGAATTTTCTGAAGTTTTTGTACTTCACTACAAAAATTTTACTTTTTTGAAAAAAAGATGTATAATTAATTTGTGCAAGGAGGTATTAATATGATAGAAAGAAATGAGTATTTAGATGTTTTAAAAAGATTTAAAGATAAAGAATTAATAAAGGTTATAACTGGTATTAGAAGATGTGGAAAATCTACATTATTAGAACTTTATAAAGAGTACTTATTAAGTAATGGGATAACCGAAGATCAAATAATAAATATTAATTTAGAAGATTTAAAATATGGTTTTATTGAAGATTATACGTCGTTATATAATTATATAAATGATAACTTGAAATCAAATAAAAAAAATTATGTATTTATAGATGAAATTCAAAAAGTTAATGAATTTCAGAAAGCAGTTGACAGTTTGTATATAAAGAAAAATGTTGATTTGTATATAACTGGTTCAAATGCAAATTTACTATCTAGTGAATTAGCAACGTTACTTTCTGGAAGGTATATAGAGGTTAAAATGTTACCTTTATCATTTAAAGAGTATAAAAATGCTTATAGCAGTTTAAATAATGATGAATTATATCAAAAGTATATTTCGTATGGTTCATTTCCTTATACAACTTCACTAGATAGTGAAGATGATGTTAGTTTATATTTAAGTGGTATATATAACGATATTATAATAAAAGATGTTATGACAAGAAAAAAAATAGTTGATGAAACTATGCTTAAAAGTGTAGCAAACTATGCTATGGATAATATTGGCAATTTATTATCAGTTAATAATATAGCTAATACAATGACTAATGATGGCAGAGATATAAATGTAAGAACAGTGGAAAGATACTTGGAAGGCTTTGTGGAATCATTTTTCTTATATAAAGTATCTAGATATGACATAAAAGGAAAACAATATCTAAAAACAGGTGAAAAGTATTATGTGTCTGATTTGGGTCTTAGATATTTTATATTGGGACGTAAGATAGGCGATTATGGGCATGTGCTTGAGAATGTTGTTTATCTAGAACTTATAAGAAGAGGGTATGATGTATTTATAGGCAAAACTGATGAATACGAAATAGATTTTGTAGCTATTAATAATAATGGGAAAATGTATATTCAAGTTTCAGATACTTTAAAAGGATTAGATGAAAATGATACTAAAATATTAAATAGAGAATTAAGATCATTAAAAAGAATAGATGATAACTATGAAAAATTAATTTTGACATCAGATAAAATACCTTTGGCTAATGAGGATGGAATAAAAATAAGAAATGTATTTGATTGGCTGTTAGATAAATAAAATAAAATTATGAAGATTCTTTAATTGAACGGTAATAAAATGAGTAATGATATATTTGATAGATTAGCTAAATCAAAATTTAGATCTAGTTTTCATTTAAAAGAAAAAGATATTTTATATATAAAGGAAAAAGGATTAGATAAGATAAAAAGTCATGCTTATGATTTTGTTAACAAAAGACTAAAGGATGTATCTAACTTAGTAGATGGAAAACAAACACCAATGAGAGGACATCCAGTTTTTTTAGCCCAACACGCTACAGCTACGTGTTGTAGGGGATGTCTAGAGAAGTGGCACAAAATAAATAAGAACAAAATATTAACTGATAAAGAAGTAGATTATGTAGTTAATATAATTATGACATGGATTAAAAAGAATTATAGAGTTTAAAGGCAAATAACATATTCATAAATAGACTTACCTCATATGATAAACTAGGTAAGGGGGATTTTAAATGTTATTTAATAGAAACTGTGGATGCAATCGTCAAATAGGTAATGCCTTTGGATTCGGTGGTGGATGTTGTAATCAACCAATGATGGAACAACCAGTTATAGAACCAACTATTAATAAATGTATTGAAAAAGAGTTCTATCATGAAGTACCACATTGCTGTCCAATTCATACACACACTATAAATAAACATATCTACACACATACATATACTCCACAATATTCTTGTTCTGAAGAAAATGTTGTTGTAAATAATGACTGTGGAAGTTGTAGTGGTCTTGCTAATCAAGGATTTAACAACACAAATATGTAATGTGAAAAAACCAACGAAAAAATCGCTGGTTTTTTTGTGCTATAAAAAGGAAATACAATATTTTTGTGGAATATTAGAAGTGAAGGAGGAAAAAAATGAAAGAAGATAAAATGCATTTAATAAATAAGTTATTTAATAATGAAACAATAAGAACTGTGTGAAATAAAGATGAGGAAAAATATTACATTAGTGTTGTTGATATGATAAGAGTATTAACAGAAAGTGATAGACCTAGAAAATATTGGAGTGATTTAAAGAAAAAAATGATTGATGAAGGTAATCAACTGTCCGAAAAAATCGGACAGTTGAAATTAAGGTCTTTAGATGGTAAGTATCGTATGACTGATGTGTGTGATATAGAAGAAATGTTTCGAATAATAGAATCAATACCTAGTAAAAATGCTGAACCTATAAAACAGTGGTTGGCAAGATTAGGGAGTGAAAGAATAGATGAGATATTTGACCCATCACTTGCAGTACAAAGGTCAATAGATTTGTATAGAAAAAAAGGATACAGTGAAGAATGGATAATAAGAAGAGTAAAAGGTATACAAGATAGAAAAAAACTAACAGATGTGTGGAATGAAAATGGAGTAACAAAAGAAATAGAATATGCAATATTAACAAATGAAATTTACAAAGGATGGTCAGGAATGAATGCTAATGAATATAAAGAATATAAAGGATTAAGAAAAGAGTCTTTAAGAGATAATATGTCTGATTTAGAAGTGGTACTTGCTGATATTGGTGAAATTACTACTAGAGAACTTGCAAAGAAATATAAGCCTTATGGATTAGATAATAACATAAAAATTGCTAAAGAAGGTGGTACAGTTGCTAGAAATACACGAAAAGATATTGAAAAAAGATTATGTGAGTCTGTTATTAAAAAAGATAATTTATTGAAATATAAATATAACGAAAATGATAAAATAGAAACAAAATAAAGATAACACTTGAATAATAAAAAAAATTATAATATAATATTCTTATATTAAAAAACAAACGAAGAGAGTAGTAATAATTAATTATGTTTAGAGAAGAAGTGGATGGTGAAAACTTCTGATAAGATATTATGAACTTGCTTTTCTAGTTGCGTATGTATGCCGTAATTCTGCGTTAAAGATTTGAGAGTGTAATAAAATATTATGAAATAAGGTGGTACCGCGATTAATCGTCCTTATATTTATAATATTTTTGTTTTTTAAGGAGGATTTTTATGAAATATATTGTTATGTTTGTGGTATCATTTTTAGTGGTTTATTTAGCTTATCTTTTTACTGTTATTTTAAATAAAAAGAAGTTGAAAAAATTTGAAACAAGTAATCAAGCTTTATATTTTACAAGAAAATATAAAATTAAAGTTAATGATAGTAATGCAAAGTTACTCGCTAATTTAGTAGCTCTTGCTAATGCTTTTATTATTAGTATTACTATAGTTATAATAGAGTTAGTTCAAAATTATATATTAAAAGTATTAGTTGCTTTTATAGTGATAGTTCCACTAATTTTAATTTTATATCATATAATTGGTTTAATGATGTTGAAAAGAGGTAATAAATAATGTACGATTTTACAAATATAGAAAAGAAATGGCAAAAGTATTGGGAAGATAATAATACTTTTAAAACTGATATTTATGATTTTAGTAAGCCTAAATATTATGCCCTAGATATGTTTCCATATCCATCTGGTGTTGGTCTTCATGCAGGACATCCAGAAGGATATACAGCAACAGATATTATAGCACGTATGAAAAGAATGCAAGGGTATAATGTTTTACACCCAATGGGATTTGATTCATTTGGACTTCCTGCTGAACAATTTGCTATATCAACAGGAAATCATCCAGAAGGATTTACAAAGAAAAACATTGAAACATTTAAAACACAATTAAAAATGTTAGGTTTTTCTTATGATTGGGATAGAGAAGTTTCTACTTCTGATCCAAACTTCTACAAATGGACACAATGGATATTTAAACAATTATTTTTAGATGGATATGCTAAATGTGTTGATATGCCAGTTAATTGGTGTGAAGAGTTAGGAACAGTTCTTGCTAATGATGAAGTTATTGATGGTAAGAGTGAACGTGGTGGATATCCTGTTATTAGAAAAAATATGAAACAATGGGTTATAGATATTCCTGCTTATGCTGAAAAGTTACTTGCAGGTTTAGATGAAATTGATTGGCCTGAATCAACTAAAGAAATTCAAAGAAATTGGATTGGAAAAAGTATCGGAGCTCACGTTGATTTCAAAGTAAAAGATACTGACTCTAAATTTACAGTGTTTACAACACGTTGTGATACTTTATTTGGAGCAACATATTGTGTTCTAGCTCCTGAACATAAACTTGTTGATATGATAACTACTGAAGAACAAAAAGAAGCAGTTGAAAATTATAAAAAGATGTGTGCTTCTAAATCTGATTTAGAAAGAACAGAATTAAATAAAGAAAAGACAGGAGTATTTACTGGTGCATATGCTATTAATCCTGTCAATAATAAGGAAATACCTATTTGGATAAGTGATTATGTTTTAGCAACATATGGCACTGGAGCAATTATGGCAGTTCCTGCTCATGATGATCGTGATTATGAGTTTGCTAAGAAGTTTAATATTCCAATTATTCAAGTTCTAGATGGTGATAGTATAGAAGAACACGCTTACACTAAAGATGGTGTGCATATTAATTCTGAGTTCCTAGATGGACTTAATAAAGAAGACGCTATTAATAAAATGATTGATTGGCTTGAAGAAAATAACTGTGGAAAAAAACAAGTTAACTATCGTTTAAGAGATTGGATTTTTGCTCGTCAAAGATATTGGGGTGAACCAATTCCAATTATTCACTTAGAAGATGGTAAAGATGTAGCGCTTGCTGATTCTGAATTACCTTTGATTTTACCAACATTAGAAGATTACAAAGGCAAAAATGGAAAAGCGCCACTTGAAAATGCTATTGATTGGGTTAATGTAGAAGTAGATGGTGTTAAAGGAAAAAGAGAAACTTCTACAATGCCTGGTAGTGCGGGTTCCAGTTGGTATTTCTTAAGATATATTGATCCACATAATAATGAATGTTTAGCTGATAAAAAATTACTAGAACATTGGATGCCAGTTGATTTATATGTTGGTGGTCCAGAACATGCTGTTGGACATTTGTTATATTCTAGAATGTGGAATAATTATTTATATGATAAAGGAATTGTTCCAGTTAAAGAACCATTTAAAAAATTAGTACATCAAGGAATGATCTTAGGTTCCAACGGTATTAAAATGGGTAAAAGATATCCTGAATATGTTGTAAATCCAAACGACATTGTAAAAGAATATGGTGCTGATACATTAAGACTTTATGAAATGTTTATGGGACCATTAGAAGCTGATAAACCATGGAATGATGATGCTGTTGATGGTGCTAAAAAATTCTTGGATAGAATATGGAGACTTTATACCGAAGAAAATAAAATAGCAGATCAAGCAAATTCAAATCTTGAAAAGATTTATCACAAAACAGTTAAGAAGGTAACTAGTGATTACGAATCTTTAAGTTTTAATACAGCTATTAGCCAAATGATGATATTTATTAATGCTATTTATAAAGAAGAAGTATTCCCTGTAGAATATGCAGAAGGATTATTAAAATTATTAAATCCAATAGTTCCACATATCACTGAAGAACTATGGAGTGAAGTATTTAAAAAACAAGATACTATTGCTTATGAACCATGGCCTACATATGATGAAACAAAGACAATAGATGAAACTTATGAATTAGTAGTTCAAGTAAATGGAAAAGTACGTGGAAAAATAGAAACACATACAGATACTACAGAAGAAGAAATGAAAGAAAAGGCTTTACAAATTGAAAATGTAAAGAAACATTTGGAAGGATTACAAATCGTAAAAATTGTTACTATTCCTAAAAAATTAGTTAGTATTGTTGCAAAATAGATAGATTTTCTATCTATTTTTTGTTATAATTTTAAACGAAAGAAGAGATACTATGATAGATATAATATTAGATACTTTAATAGATAGTTTAAAATTATTACCATTTTTATTTATTGCATTTTTAATTATCGAATTAATAGAACATAAATTAAATAAACAAACAAAAGAGTTAGTTAGTAAATCAGGTAAGGTTGGACCACTAATTGGTAGTTTGCTAGGTTTATTTCCACAATGTGGTTTTTCTGTTATGGCAACTAATTTATATGTAACAAGAATAATTACTTTAGGAACGTTAATTTCTATTTATCTAGCTACAAGTGATGAGATGTTACCAATTATGTTATCACAAAAGATAGCCTTTATAGAAATAGTAAAACTATTAGGAATTAAGTTTATATGTGGAATAATATGGGGATTTATTATTGATTTATTATTAAATAAAAAATCTAAAAAAGAAAATATAAACTATGAAATATGTGATGAAGATCATTGTAATTGTCATGAAGAAGGAGTAATTAAATCCACTCTAATTCATACTTTAAAAACATTGTTATTTATTATGTTAGTTTCATTTCTATTAAATATGTTGTTGCACTTTATAGGAGAAGATAGCTTATCGAAATTATTCTTAAAAAATAGTATCTTTGGCCCATTTATATCAAGTTTACTAGGTTTAATTCCTAACTGTGGTTCAAGTATTGTTATCACTGAACTTTATTTAAATGGTGCGATATCATTAGGATCTGCTATGGCTGGACTTTTAACAGGTAGTGGAGTTGCCCTTTTAGTTTTATTTAAAGAAAATAAAGATATAAAAGAAAATGTAACTATATTGAGTTTATTATATGGATTAGGGGTTATTAGTGGAATTATAATAGAGTTAATAACGATGATATTTTAGTTAATAGAAAATAGTATTTTAGATGCTATTTTTTTAACAAAAAGTATTGTGATAAGAACAAATGTTTGGTATAATTTTTTCATAAATATTACAAAAAGGAGAAATAAATAAATGAGTAATATAGAAGAATATACTGAAAAAATTTTTGAAGATATTAAACATATTGATAATTCAGGTAATGAATATTGGGAAGCAAGATAACTACAGCAAATACTTGGTTATAAAGAATGGAGATATTTTTCTAGTGTTATAGAAAAAGCTCAAATAGCTTGTTCTCAAAGTAATAACAACATTAATTCCAATTTTGGTGTTTACACCAAAATTGTGAAGACAGGGGTTTCAACTAAAAATATCATTGATTATAAGTTAAGTAGATATGCTTGTTATTTGATAGTTCAAAATGCTAATCCTAAATTTAAAACTGTTGCGTTAGGCCAGACATATTTTGCAATACAAACAAGAAAAATGGAGTTAACGGAAGCTGAATATAGTAAATTATCAGAAGACGAAAAAAGATTGTATAGAAGAAAACAAACAAAAGATGGTAATAAAGTTTTGTATAAAATAGCAAGAAAAAAAGGAGTTAAAAACTTTGATAGATTTACAAATGCAGGTTATAAAGGTTTATATAATGGTGAAACAGCAAACGATATTGCTAAAAGAAAAGGTTTAAGGTATAGAGAAGATATATTAGATAATATGGGAAGTACTGAATTGGGAGCTAATGTGTTTAGAATAACTCAAACTGAAGCTTTATTAGAAAAACAAGAAGAAAAAAGCGAAAATATGGCAACTGATACTCATTATAAAGAGGGTAAAGCTATAAGAAAAGTTATAGAAAAATTAGGTGGAACTATGCCAGAAGATTTGCTAACTCCAGATAAAAGTTTAAAAGAATTAGAAAAAGAAAAACAGAAAAATTTAGAATAATATTGAAAAATAAAAGATAATTATGTATAATAAATGTAGTAAAGGTAGTGATAGTATGGTTAAAGCAACTGTTAAAAAATTAGCAAAAACACAAACCTGGGGGGGGGTTATTTAATCATACTATAATAGTAAATAATAAAGAAAACACAAAGTTTCTAGACTTTTTAATGGTCTAGATTTCTTTGTGTTTTTTTGTTGTACCTTTACTAAATAAAGTAAATCTAAATAAAAGAAGGAGGAAGAAAATATGAAAAATAAAAAAGGTTTTACTTTAATAGAATTACTAGCGGTAATAGTAGTACTAGCAATCATCGCACTAATCGCTACACCAATAGTAATGAATACAATCAAGAATGCAAAGAAAGGAGCAGCAGAAAGAACAGCAGATAACTACATTAAACAAGTAGAAACAGCAGTAGCAGAATCAAGAATTGATGGAACAAAAATTCCTAATGGAACATATAATATTCAACCAGATGGTAATTTATGTCCAGCGTCAGGATGTGGAGAAAACGATAAAGATAAAATAACAATAAATATGAGCGGAAATAAACCAACATCGGGAAAAATAAAAATATTTAATGGCGAAGTATTACAGGATGGTACAAAACTAGTGGTAGGAGATTATAATGTAAAATATAAAAATGATACATTGACTGCTAGTGAGCCATATAAAGGAGTATTGTGTAAGGCTAATACAACAAAAGCTAAAGCTTTAGTTTATAATGGAGGTGATGATTCTACAAATGAATCATCATATACAAGTAAAGAAGTTGGATTATTAGCAAGTGAAGCAACAAGTAAATATGATGCCGGAGTAACATATACTTGTGAATTAGGTGATGGAGAACAGAATACATTTTATGTATTAGAAACAAATGGTGATAATGTGTCTCTGATAGCTGGAATGAATTTAGGAGCACCAGTAGCATGGATAACAAAAGAAGATTATTTAGCAGCCGGAGGAACAGAAAGTGATTATGGAAGTTTAGGAAATAATAATTTAGGACCAATTACAGTTAATAAAATATTAAAAGAAAGAACATCTATTTGGACAAAATTAGATGAAGATCAAATTAAATTACCTAGTGGAAACCAAATAGCTACAGCTGGAGGAGATACAAAATGGACAGAAAATAATTATACTGGGACAACATTACAAACTTGGTTAAATAGTTACACAAAATTTACAACAGGAACATTAGGGTATTGGACTTCTTCTAGTGTTGCTACAGATGTTAGTAGTGCTTGGGATATGCGTTATGACAACATTCTTCACCGTGACTTTGTCAGCAATTCAAGTAGTTATGGCATTCGTCCTGTAATAACCATCTCAAAATCTAATTTAAGTTAAAATAAAAAAACTAGCCCGCAACAACTAATTTTGATGGGTTAGTTTTTTTTAATTTCAATGTTCTATGTTCTTGAGCATTTCTATTAATAGTATTATGTCTATTAGCAGCATTTTCAATCTCATCTTCATTTTTATTATTAATATCAAATCTAAATTCTAGATTATTCATATATATTCTTTGTTGATAAAGGTTACTTTTTTCTTTAAGTAATCTAGAAATAACAACTTCATTGTTGCTAAAAATATTTAGTAAATCATCTATTAAAATGTTGTATAATTTTGCTAAATTTTCAAAATCATGTTGATAAATAATTTTATCTTTTACTTTATCAACAATATCAATTCTTATATCATTTTTATATCTATATATATCAACTAAATAATTACTTTTAGCGCATAAATAGTTAACAATAAATACTATATTTTTTATCATACTATTATAATCATTAAATACATAATTCATAAAAGCATCTCCTTTCTTTATATTTTTAGGGGGCAAAAAAACCTAGGTAGAAACCTATTTTAATACTTCTCCCTAGGTTTTTATCTTTATTACTATCTGTTATAGAATTCAACGATTAATGATTCATTAATATCAGCATTTAATTCGCTACGTTCTGGTAGTCTAATAAATGTACCTGCCATATCTTTTTCATTGAAATCAACGAATTCAACACGTTTAGATAATGCTTCTAAAGCACTCTTAACAACAGCTAAATCTTTATCATTTTCTTTAATAGCAATGATATCTCCAACTTTACATCTGTAAGATGGAATATCAACTTTTTTACCATTAACAGTAACATGACCATGGTTAACTAATTGTCTAGCAGCTCTTCTTGAAGAAGCAAAACCAATACGATAAACTAAATTGTCTAAACGGCTTTCTAATAATTTTAATAAGTTTTCACCGTGAACACCTTTTAATTTACCAGCATCTTCGAAAGTTTTTCTAAATTGTTTTTCGTTTAAACCATACATAAATCTAACTTTTTGTTTTTCTTGTAATTGAACACCATAGTTAGATAATTTTTTAGCTCTTTTTTGTCCGTGAAGACCTGGAGCATATGGTTTTCTAGCTAATTCTTTTCCACTTTCTAAAGTAGAGAAACCTAAACGACGAGATTTTCTATAACTTGATCCTGTGTATCTTGACATTATAACGTCTCCTTTCTTTTCTGCATAAAGCATCAAAGCCAATTTCAAATATATAGGGTGTTTTATTTTAATTTTTTCACTATACAGCTTAAGTTACTTAAACCCCTATAGGTAATAAACACATTATATACTTAAATTAGTGCTGCAACGCATTTGCACTTAACATTATATTATGTTTTCCCTTGATAGTCAATACCAAATTAGTGATTAAATATAGAAATTTTATTAATATGTAAAAAATAATACTAAAAAGTCGAATTTTGTGGTATCATTATAATAGCGAGGTGAATATATGGGAAGTAATACGATATTATTAATTATGATTTCAACATTCTTTATAGCCATATTATGCGTTGTAGTCACCTTAAACTTAATTCAAAGAAAAAAAGATCATCAAATAAAAACAATTATTGATAATTTGGAAGTGGAAAAAAACAAAATAAATAGTACGCCAATAGCTCCAGAATTATCTAAAGTTGAGTCATTTTTAAAAAATGATAAATTAGAAGAAATGTATGACGATTGGAAAGAACGTTTAGATGATATTAAAAATAAACAAATTCCTAAATTAACTGATATGTTAATTGAAGCTGATTATTCACTTTCAAAAACAGATTATCGAAGTGCGATGTATAAAATTGCTAAACTAGAAATGGAACTATATAAAGTTCGTACTAATTCTGATTTTTTACTTAGTGAAATAAAAGATATTACTTCTAGTGAAGAAAGAAATAGAGCAATTATTACAAAATTAAAAGCTGAATATCGTGATTTATATCAAAAATTTACTACTAATCAAGCTGATTATGGTGAAATAGCAAAACCAATCGCATTACAATTTGAAAATATTAGTAGACGCTTTGAAGATTTTGAAATAACAATGGAAAATAATGAGTATACAGAGGTTACGCAAATTATTAAAGCTATTGATGAAATGCTTGAACATATGAAAGTGACAATTGATGAAGTACCACCAATTGTTATGATGGCAACTAATATTCTACCAAAGAGAATTAAAGAAATTGAAGCAAATTATAATTCAATGGTAAGAGCTGGATATCCACTTGATTATCTTAATGTTGAATATAACATTGAAGAAGCTAATAAAAAAATAAATGAAATCATGGATCGCGCTAATGTTTTAAATTTTGAAGATAGTTTATTTGAATTAAAAGTCTTGCTTGATTATTTTGATTCGTTGTTTGCCGACTTTGAAAAAGAAAAAATTGAAAGACAAAATTACGAAGATAATGATGCTAAATTTAGACAAAAATTAGATAAGATTAACAGTTTAGTTAGAGATATTTTTGATCAAATTGGTGATTTAAAAAAATTATATAATCTATCTAAAAATGATATAGATTTACTTAATTCGATTCGTGATGATTTAAGAGATTTAAATAACGATTACAAAGTTTTAGTTGATCACACAGGAAATAAAGCATTTGCTTATTCTAAACTTACCAAAGAAAACGAAGGATTATTTTTAAGACTTGTTCAAATTGAAGATACTTTAGATAATTCTTTAGATGCTATTGGAAGTATGCGTGATGATGAACTTCGTGCTCGTCAACAATTAGAAGAAGTAAAAGCTATTTTAAAAGATTCTAAATATCAAATTAGAGAGTATAATCTACCTGTAATACCACAATCATATTTTGTTGAGTTAAAAGAAGCTCAAGCTGCTATTAAAGAAATTGTAAGAGAACTTGATAAAAAACCAATTACAATATCCACTTTAAATACTCGCGTTGATACAGCAAGAGATTTAGTTTTAAAACTTTATACCAAGACAAGAGAAATGATGAAAACAGCTATGTTTGCCGAAATGGCTATTGTATATGGTAATAGATATCGTAGTAAAGAAGAAGATTTAGATAAAAATCTAACTCATTCAGAAATATTATTTTATCGTGGAGAATATAAAAAATCTTTAGAACTTACAATAAATTCTTTAAATCAAGTTGAACCAGGGATTTATAATAAACTTTTAAAATTATATGGTGATGGAAAGTAATAACTTAGTTATTGCTTTTTTTCTTATAAAAATATATAATTAAACACGAAAGAAGTGATTCGATGGATAAATTAATATTTATTAAATATGGTGAATTAAGTACTAAAAAAGATAATCGTAAGATGTTTATTAAATTACTTTTAAAAAATATTAGAAGGAAATTAGAAGGATTAGAAATAGAAATAAATTATACTACTGCTAGAATGTATATAAAAACAACTTCTAAAGACATAGATGGAGTAGTAGATAGATTAAAAGAAGTATTTGGAATTAGAAGTATAGTAATATGTGATAGAGTTAATAATAATAAAGAAGAAATAGAAAATAAAATTAAAGAAATTATCCAAACTTTAAGTTTTAAAACATTTAAGGTGGAAACAATTAGAAGTGATAAATCATTTCCTATTTCTTCACTTGAATTTAGTCGTATGATGGGCGCTGTCGTTTTAAAAAATAAAGAATGCAAAGTAGATGTTCATAATCCTGATTTAATTCTTAATATTGAAATAAGAAGTGAAGGAACATATATCTACACGAAAGAAGTATTAGGCCTTGGTGGATATCCTGTTGGTGTTCAAGGAAAAGGATTACTAATGCTTAGTGGAGGAATAGATTCTCCTGTAGCAGGTTATCTTGCTTTGAAAAGAGGAGTAGATTTAGAGTGTTTATATTTTGAATCTCCTCCACATACAAGTTTAGAAGCTAAAAATAAAGTTGTTAAACTTGCTTCTATTATTGATAAATATTCTGGTAATATAAAAGTACATGTGGTACCATTTACAGAGCTTCAAGAAGCTATATATAAAAATGTACCTGATACTTATATTATAACCATAATGCGAAGAATGATGTATCGTATTGCTGAAAGAGTATCAAAAAGAAGAAATTGTAAAGTAATTATTAATGGAGAAAGTATTGGTCAAGTTGCAAGTCAAACTCTTACTAGTATGTCTGTTATAAATAATGTAACTAATTATCCTGTTATTAGACCAGTCGCATGTTTAGATAAATTAGAGATAATTGATATTGCAAATAAAATAGATACTTATGAAACAAGTATTCTACCATACGAAGATTGTTGTACAATCTTTGTGCCAAGACATCCCGTTATCAATCCAGAATTAAGTAAGTGTATTGAATATGAAAATTTATTTAATTATGAAACTTTATTAGAAAAATGTATTGATAATATAGAAACTATAAAAAATTTAAAAAACGATAATTTTAGTGATTTATTATAAACCAAAAATTACCACTAAAAAATTTGTATTAAAACACCAACTTGTACACATTCTATAAGTGTACAGGAGGTGAATATAATGAAAAACAATACTAGTAAATTAGTAGTACCAGGAGCTAAACAAGCTATCGAAAGAATGAAATATGAAATAGCTTCAGAATTTGGTGTAAATTTAGGACCAGATGCAACTTCTAGAGCTAATGGATCAGTAGGTGGAGAAATCACTAAAAGATTAGTACAAATGGGTCAACAACACATGAGTGGTTCAGTTAACTACCAAGCTAAATAATAAAGAAAAAACGGACAGTCAATGTACTGTCTTTTTTGAACCTTACACTATTATTATTTCCTTTTCAATAAATCATATGTCTAGAAGTATTTTCTATGAATACCAAAAAATGTCTATTTAATTATGACATTATTGAGAATAATAATAATGAAGGTGGTGAAATTATGAATAATAATAAATTAGTAGTACCTGGATCTAAACAAGCATTAGAAGCTATGAAGTATGAAATAGCTCGTGAATTAGGAATTAACTTAGGTGCTGATACAACTTCACGTTTAAATGGGACTGTAGGTGGCGAAATGACTCGTCGTTTAGTTAAATTAGGTGAAGAATACTATGGAAAACAAACACGTTAGTGATTATAAAAAAATAGTTAAACATGGTGTTATTTACTATAAAAATATATTAAAACATAAAAACTGCCTTTGAGCGGTTTTTATTTTAATAAAAATTAAAAAACTGCTATAAAAAATTGTCAAATTTTGAATTTTGATGTTATAATATAGGCAATTAATTAGAAAGACGCTAGTACAGGTCTATGATTAATAGATTTTGTAGTGGCTTTTTTTGTAGTAGGAGGTAATAATGAAAAAATCAAAGTTGAGAGGTTATATCTATGAATTAGAACATAAAAACAAAAATTTTTCTTTTGATAAAACTTTAAAAATATTAGATTTAAGTAATATGATTTATATAGATATGATAAAAAATATACAATTTAAAGATATATCAAACTATAAAAAATCAAAATATATGTTTAAAGAAATATCTGAAGAATTTGAAGAGGTTAATAATTTATTGGTTAAAGAAAAAACACTTATGGCTATATGTTTGTTAAGAAATGTTTTTGAAGAAATAATGTATATAATTGCATCGACTATAGAAGAAGTTGATATTAATGTGAAGACTAAAGCTAACTATTTTTACACAATGGTAGCAAATCACTGTGATGAATTATTATATAGTTATAGTTCTGAAGATATAAAGGAATTGTATAGTTATATGTCTAAAGTAACTCATGTAACAAATGTAAAAGAAGCTGTTAGTTATTTAGTTGGTAATAAAAAAGTAAAAAAATATATTAACAATGAAATTAAATTTATAATGTTAAAAGTTGAAAATATTTATTTAGAATTTATTAATAAGAAATTAAAAACAGATAATAGTATGTGTAATAATATTTTAGTTATTTCGGACTATGTTGATTTAATAAACATAATATATTTCATTGCTAATTCTACCGGGGAACATAAAAGAATAGAATTATATTTTTATGGAGAAAAAAATCAAAAATACTTAAATGAAAAACGAGATCAGATGATACAAGATTTTAAAGATTTTCAACATTCTAAGACTAAAGAAACGCAAACAATAAATAAAATATTCAAAGAATTGAAAAAACAAATAGAAGAAAAAAACTATACTGAATTGGCAAAAAAATTCTAAATATATAAATTGAATTTAAATGTTTAAAATGAAAAAATTTTCAAAAATAATGATTTATGGTAAAATGATTGTATGTGGAGGTGCTAAAATGTCTGAGAAAGAATTAGATTCAAGTATAAATGACTATATAGAAACAAAAACACCTAAAAACTATGCAAAACAATTAGAATGGGATATGGCTATTGGACTTCAAGAAGTTGATAACTTGAAACCATCAAAATATTTAGAACAATTATTACAAGAAAATGTAACCGGTGAGAAAACAATTTGCGAAGTTGAACAAGAGTTAAAACAATATTATTATGAAAAAGAAAAAATGAACGAGGTAAACTATGATGAATTAGAATGTGACTTAGTATCAACCAGAATTGTAGAACTTTTACAAGAAGATAATTTTGAATTATCAATTGACTATTTAAAATATATTCATAAATATCTATTTCAAGATGTTTATGATTTTGCGGGTGAATTTAGAAAAGTTGATTTTTCTAAACATGAGAGAATATTAAATAATGATTCAGTAGCGTATGGTGATTGTAAATTACTGGAACAATCATTAGATTATGATATATCTTTAGAAAAGAATAAAAATTATAAAGATATGAATATAGTTGATGTTGTTAATAATATAACTGAATTTTCTTCAAGAATATGGCAAATTCATCCTTTTAGAGAAGGTAACACAAGAACAACAGCGTTGTTTATAGAAAAGTATCTAATATCACTTGGATATAATGTAGATAATAAGATGTTTAAAGATAAATCAGTTTATTATAGAAATGCCTTAGTAAGAAGTAATTATTTTAATAATTATTTAAATGTAAAACAAGATAGTAGTTTCTTAATTAAATTTTATGAAAATTTATTATTGGGTAAAAATAATAATTTACATTCGAGTGATTTAATTGTAGAAGAATTATTTAATAAATAAAATAAAAACGTTAATACAATTTATAAGTTTTTGTATTAGCGTTTTTATGTGATAAAAAAGCTATAATAATTTTATTTGCCAAAAATCTACAAATGTGTTACCATATATCTCAATTAAGGGGCGTTTATTATGGTGGATAACGATGTTAAATTAAAAGAAATGTATATTACAATGTGTTCTTTTCTTGAATATGGTAATTTTTTAGAAAATATTAATGATGATAGAATGGATTATAAATATGTTGACTTTGATAAATTATATGCTATATTTATAGGTTTATTTTTCACAACTGTAATAGATGAATATATTGAAATTACTGAAAAAGATGGTATTAAATCCGCAAAGATTTTATTAAATCCAAACTTTGTTGAAAAGTTGGCTTTAATTATTTCAGAAAAGAAAGATGGCAGATATTATCTTCCTGGTGGTCTTTCATATGGAAGTAGTGATGCTTTAATTGATAAAGTCAGAAACAAACTTGCTCATGGTGATTATATAGTTAAAGATGGTAATATATGTTTTACTGAAAAAAATATTGAAGCAAAGATTAGCATAAATAAATTAATTAAGTTTATTGATAGCTTTACTATGTCATATAAAAAAAATAAATTATATGGTGTCAATAGTCATACCATAATTAATACATATGATACTGATATTTATCGTAAAATGGAATTAAGTGATGAAAACCTTGATAAATATTTATCAAAAATAACAGTGTGTTCTGTAAAGAATAAACCTCGTGGAAAAAGAGAACAGAAGTATATTGATTTATATGATAGAGTAGATAAATATATATTAAAATTGATGAGAGATTATCCTAAAATGGATAGTGATGAAGTATTAAAAAGAGTAAAAGCAAAGTATGACTTAGATTCTGTTGGAATGGAACTAGAAATAAGCTTTGAAAAATTAAATGATAAAGAATATTTTTCAAATGTGATAGATTATTATCGTAGTAACTGGGAATTGTTAAAAAAAGGTAAAAAGAAATACATTAGTGCAACTATAGATAAAATTGTTGGCCGCTATGAAAATAAAGATGTAATGAAATCACATTGCTTGGAAGGAATAGCTTTAAACTTAATTCTTATTAAAATAAAACGTGCATTTCCTAAAATGAGTGTTTATAAAGCTTTAGATGTAATAGGTCAAGATTATAGATATAAAGAAGCTGTAAATACAATTTCTGAATTAATTTTAAACAATTATGAAGATGCATTAGTTTCAACTTACATAGGTGGTTTTAATGCTTTATATCAGTATGGACTAGAAAATGGTTATAGGTTATTAGGAGATTACACAATAGCTAAATTAGCTAATGGTAATTATTTGGATTTTTCACAATTAGAAATAGATAATTTGCATTGTAATGATTCAAAAATAGAATATAAGTTTGATTCATATATAGCTAATTTAGAAAAATATAATTCTGATTCAAATGAGAGAAAATATTTTGATGCCACAAGAAGAGCGATGGAGATAAAGCAAAAATATTTGGAAAGCGTTCCAGTGGAAAAGCAAGATGCAAAAAAAATAACTATGTTTGAAGAAATGATAAAAGAGGAATTAAATCATTTGAATGAGTATTGGAGACAAGGCGTTAATTCAGAGTATTTTTTAGAAAACTTAGATAAAGATTTATTTATCAAAAATGTTGATACTATAACGCATATTAGAAATGCTATTGCACATGGGCGTGTTTATATAGATGCTTATGATAATAGAGAAGCGCTGGATAAAGATATTACTTTTGTTGATATAGGTAATGATGGAAATATAGTTTATAAAAAAACAATTTCTATAAAAGAATTTGTTCAAATATTTAAAATGAAAAACTTTTATATTTTGGAAAATTTTATGTTATATAATATAAAAGATAATTCTGGTTTAAAACTTGATTATGGTGATAAGTTAAATGAAAGAATAGATGCAAAAAAAGTTTATAAAAAATCTTTATAAACTTTTTTTATGTATTAAAGTATTTTATCAATAATACCATATTCTAGAGCTTCATGAGCATCTAAGAAATAATCTCTTTCAGTATCAAGTTCAACTTTTTCTATCTTTTGACCAGTATTTTTAGCAAGCATTTTATTAAGTTTATTTTTAAGCTTAATAATTCTTTCGGCCGCAATTTTTATTTCTGTAGCTTGACCTTGTGCGCCTCCTAAAGGTTGGTGAATCATTACTTCACTATTTTCTAAACAACATCTTTTTCCTTTTTTTCCACAGCTTAATAAAAATGCAGCCATACTAGCAGCCATTCCAATACAAATTGTAGATACATCACTTTTAATAAAGTTCATAGTATCTAATATAGCCATACCAGCAGTTACTGATCCCCCTGGGGAATTAATATATAAACTAATGTCATTGTTATTAATAGAATCTAAATATAAAAGTTCTGCTACAACGACATTAGCAACTTCATCAGTGATTTCACCACTAAGAATTACAATTCTATCTTTTAAAAGTCTTGAATAAATATCATAAGCGCGTTCATAGTTATTATTTTTTTCCACAATAGTAGGTATAATCATTTTATCATCTCCTAATGTTATAATAGTGTTAATAAAGCAAATTTATACATGAAAAAAAGTGACAAAATACTTAAAATTTGTTAAAATGTAATTGTAAAAATAGAAAAGAGGAACATAATGATAAAAGTAGCAATTAATGGTTTTGGAAGAATTGGTAGATTAGTATTTAGAATTATGGAAGAAGATCCAGAATTTGAAGTAGTTGCAATTAATGATTTAACAGACGCTGAACAACTTGCATATCTTTTAAAATATGATACTAATCATCGTAATTATCGTGTTAATGATATAAGTTTTGAAGGTAATGAAATTATTGTAGGAGATAGAAGAATTAAAGTATTTGCTGAAATGGATCCCGCTAATTTACCTTGGGATGAACTAGGTGTTGATGAAGTATTTGAATGTACTGGACATTTTACAAAAAAAGAAACAGCAATGGCTCATATTACTGCTGGTGCTAAAAAGGTTATTATTTCCGCACCTGCTAAAGGAGATTTAAAAACAATTGTTTATAATGTTAATGAAGATATTTTAGATGGAACTGAGCAAATTATAAGTGCTGCAAGTTGTACAACAAACTGTCTTGCTCCTGTTGCTAAAGTAATTAATGACAAATTTAAGATAGTAAAAGGATATATGACTACAGTTCATGCATATACTAATGATCAAACAATTCTTGATGTAGCGCATAAAAAAGGAATTAAAGCTCGCCGTGGTCGTGCTGGAGCAATGAATATAGTACCATCTTCTACAGGTGCTGCTAGTGCTTTAGGACTAGTTATTCCTGATCTTGCTGGAAAGTTAGATGGAAGTGCTTTGCGTGTTCCAACTCCTACTGGCTCAGTTGTTGATTTAACACTAGAGTTAGGACGTAATACAACAGTAGAAGAAATAAATAATGTAATAAAAAGTCATACTAATGAAACGTTAGGATTTACGATGGACCCAATTGTTTCTACAGATATTATTGGCTCACATCTAGGTGGACTTGTTGATGGACTTTTAACTAATGTTTTAGAAGTAGATGGAAAACAATTAGTCAAAGTAGTTGCTTGGTATGATAATGAGATGGGATACAGTTCTCAAATGGTTAGAACTGCTAAATATTTAATGAAAAAATAAAAAAGAGTGTAAGAACTCTTTTTTATATTGCAAAAAATTGATATAATGGATATGGTGATAATTATGAAAAATAAAAGAGCTTTTACTTTAATTGAAGTTATTGGTGTAATTGCAACATTAGGATTAATCCTTTTAGTAGCGGTTCCTTCTATGACTAAAACATTAAAAAGAAATGAACAAAAGAAGTATGATAACTATATTACTAATTTAAAATTAGTTTCAGAAAATTATCTTGTTGATCAATTACAAAAAGGAAAAATTACATTTAATGAAGATAGTGATATAACATACTTTAGTTTAGGTGATATTATAGATGCGGGATACATTAAAGATGTTATAACAAACCCTAATAATGATAAAAAAATATCGAGAGATACCAGAATTAAGGCCACAAAAAATATAGATAGTACATATTCTTTTGAGGTTCAAGAGTATTATAATGACATATCAGAATATAACAAAGATAACTTAATAATACATTATGATGCTGTTAAATATCCAGGAAAAAATAAATTTGTAAATAACACAGATGAAGTAGATTATGATTTTGGAACTAATGCGACTTGGACAGAAAGTGGAATGGTATTTGAAAAGAAAGGAATTTCTTCTATAAATTTAAATAAAACATATTCTACAGATAGGTTAACAGTTAGTTTCAATGTTAAAAGTTTAGAAGATTTAGGCCGTGGTGGCAGTGATTACACTTACCCTTTATATTTTTATAATGACTTAGCTGCACCTTCACCGGCATATTTTGGATTTAGAAAAGACACATGTCTATTTTATGGCACTGTTAATAATATTAAAAATTTTACAGTTTTATCAACCACTTCTTTTCCTTTAGAAAAAAACAAAAACTATACACTTACATTTGTTCAAGAAGACTTAACAACTAGAAGAGTATACATTAATGGGGTAGAGGCTGCATCACAAAATGGTTTAAGCTTAAGTACTATAATTTATAATCAAATCAAAATAAACCCAGTCCTTTATAATTTAAAAATAAATAATATGCTTATTTATAATCGTGCTTTATCAGCACAAGAAATAGAAGCATTATATAATCTTGATAAAGAGAGATTTGGAGAATAATATGAAAAAAACAATAAGAGATTATGATCTAAATAATAAAAAAGTAATTATTAGATGTGATTTTAATGTGCCAATGAAAGATGGTAAAATAACTGATGATAATCGTATTAAAGAAAGTTTAGAAACAATTAAATATGCGATAGATAATAATGCTAAAGTAATTTTGATGTCTCATCTTGGAAGAGTAAAAACAGAAGAAGATAAAAAAGATAAATCTTTAAAGGCTGTAAGTGATAGATTAAGTGAATTATTAAAAAGATCAGTAACTTTTATTAATGTAACTCGTGGTGAAAAGTTAGAACTAGCAATTAATAACATGAAACCTCAAGATGTATTACTAATAGAAAATACTAGATATGAAGATGTTGAAGGTAAAAAAGAAAGTGGAAATGACTTGGAACTTGGAAAATACTGGGCTTCGTTAGGTGATATATTTATTAATGATGCTTTTGGTACTTGCCATAGAGCACATGCTTCTAATGTTGGTATAGCGTCACATCTTCCAAGTGGTATAGGTTTTTTAGTAGAAAAAGAATTAAATATTTTAGGTAATACCTTAGAAAATCCTAAACGTCCTTTTGCAGTTATTTTAGGAGGATCTAAAGTAAATGATAAAATAAAGGTTATAGAAAATCTTGTTACAAAAGCTGATTACATATTAATTGGTGGTGGAATGGCTTTTACATTCCTAAAAGCCAAAGATATAGAGATAGGTAAATCAATATTAGATGAAGAAAATATTTCTTTTTGTAAAGAAATTATGAGTAAATATCCTGACAAAATAATTTTACCAATTGATACAGTTTGTAGTAAAAAAATAGATGAAGATTCATCATTTCAGAATAAATTTATTACTGATTTAAAAACTGATGATATAGGATTAGATATTGGTTTTAATACAGTTAAGTTATTTTGTGAATATTTAAACGAATGTAAGACCGTAATATGGAATGGTCCTGTTGGTATGTGTGAAATAAAAAACTACCAAGAAGGAACAAGAAAACTATGTGAATTTTTGTCAAAATTGGATTCTAGTGTTATAATTGGTGGAGGGGATACAGCTGCTGCTGTTATATCTTTAGGTTTTAAAGACAGTTTTACTCACATTTCTACAGGTGGAGGAGCTTCTTTAGAACTAATGGAAGGTAAAATTTTACCAGGAGTTGATATTATAAATGATAAATAAAATTATAAAAATAAAATCTGGGATTGATATTAATAGTCAAGCTTTTCAAGACTATTGTAACCTATTAAAAGAAAATCACGCTAGAATTTCTTTTTTAGAGTTAGCTATTAATGGTAATTCAAAAGTATTGTCAAGCCCTATTAATTTTGAAGAAAAAGAATACAAAGAATTTACTGTTGATGATATATCTTTTGCTTGGAGTGATGATAAAATTATTGGTCATACTTTAACAAATATAAAAAAAAGAAGATTTGCTATTCCAACATCTTCTGGCTCTAGATTTCATCTAGATGATTATATAAAAAATCAAGATGGAACAATATCTTTTAGTAAAATAGAACAATTTGTATTAAATAATTTAAATATAGATGAAGCGATGAATATATATTTACATAATCGTATTCATGGAAAATTAGAAAGTATTGGTTCAATTGAATATGAAGAAACTAATAAAAAACAAAAAGTTTAATTTTTGCGTAATAGTACTACTAACAATTATTGTTTTGTATTTTTCTTTAAAAGATAATTTTTTTGAAACTATTAATCAAATAAAAAATTTAAATTTTTTATGGTTAATAGTAGCTCTTTTATTACTAATAGGATATTGGCTATTTTCATCTTTAGCAATGGAGTTAATTACAAAGAAATTTAAAAAAAATATTAAAACTAGCAGAATATTTAGATTAAATGTAATAACACAATTTTTTAATGGAATAACACCTTCATCTTCAGGAGGTCAACCTTATCAAATTTATGCTTTAAAAAAAGAAGGACTAACAATTGTTGATAGTACTAATGTTTCTATTCAAACTTTTGTTTGTTATCAATTTGCTCTTGTTTTTCTTGGATTAATAGCTATTTTATGTAATAAAATATTTCATCTTTTTAATCAAATGAACTTTTTAAAAATATTAGTAGTATTAGGATTTTTAGTTAATACTTTAGTTGCAGTTTTTCTTTTTTTAATAACTATAACTAAAAATTTTAATAAAAAAATAATTAATTTTATTATCAAAATAGGCGTAAAATTAAAAATAATTAAAGATAAAGAAAAAATCTCAAAAAAATTAAATGATAGTATTGATGAATTTCAAGAAGGTACCTATTTACTTTTAAAAGATAAAAAAACTTTATTTATAGCTATTTTATATCAATTATTTGGTTTAATAAGCTTTTATTCTATTCCTTTAGCGCTTTTGTGTGGAATGGGAATTTATGATATTAATTTAGGAATATCTATTGTCACAACGGCATACATAATGGTTTCAGGTTCGTTTATACCTCTCCCTGGTGGAACGGGTGGATTAGAATATTCATTTGTCTCATTTTTTGGGAATTTTATAACGGGAAGCAAATTAACAGCACTTATGATAATATGGCGTTTTATAACTTATTATTTAGGTATGATAATAGGTGGGGTAATGTTAAATATAGGAAAAAAGGAGAAAGAAAATGGAAAATAAAAAAATAATAGTGGCAAATTTAAAAATGGATATGAATGCTCAAGCTATTGGTGAGTATTTAAAAAATATTGTTGGAAAAATTAATGATTCTAATGTTATTATTTGTCCATCTTCTATTTACATTCCTTATTTTTTAAAACATCGCTTCAGTATAGGAACACAAAATATTTGTGAAGAAAATAGTGGAAATTATACAGGGGAAATTTCTGCTCGTCAAGTATCTTCATTAGGTATTAAATACTCTTTAGTTGGACATAGCGAAAGAAGAATTAATTATTTTGAAGATAATGAAGCAATAGGTAAAAAAATAAATTGTTTATTTGAAAATAATATGATACCTATTTTATGTATCGGTGAAACTAATGAAGAAAAAAATTTGTTGAAAACAAATAAAATTTTAAAAAGTGAGTTAGTTTCTTGCTTAAGTAATGTAAATAAAGAAAATATTTCTAAGATAATAATTGCTTATGAACCAATATGGGCTGTTGGAACTAATAGAGTTCCAACAATGGCTGAGATACGTAATACTGTAAAATATATAAAAGAATTAATAAAAAAAATATATGATACAGATATAAAAGTTTTATACGGTGGAAGTATTAATATAAATAATATAGAAAAAATAAATAAAATAGAGTGTTTGGATGGAATAATGATTGGTTCAAGTGCAACAAATGCTCAAGAATTTTTAAAAATTAAAGAAGTTGTTGATGGTGAATAACTTCTTTTTATTTTTTTCGACAAAAATCGACAAAACTAGCTATTTTTCGTTCTAGCGTAAATTAAATAAACAGTAGTATAATAAGTAAGACAGATATGATAGGAGAAAATGAATATGGATAAAATCAAATTATTAATGGTAGATGATAATGTTAATTTAGTTAAGATGGTAGAAGAATATTTTAGTAATAATGAAAATATTAGTTTGGACATAACAGCTTATGATGGAGCAGAAGGTATCAAGCTAATAGAAGAAAAACAAAATGATTATGATGTAATCTTACTAGATTTAATCATGCCTAAAAAAGATGGGTTGTATGTTTTAGAAGAAATGCAAAAAAGAGGTATAAACAAAAAAGTAATAGTAGAAACTAGTTATAATGCTAGTGAAGTAATTAAAGAAGTAGCTGAATTTGGAGTAAATTATTTCATTTTAAAACCATTTGAACTTTCTGATTTAGAAAAAAGAATTTTAGATACAGCTAAAAATAAACAAGCTAAAAAGAAAGAAATTGATTTTTATAATAGTAATTTACAAGTATCAATTACAAAGATTCTTCATGAACTTGGTATACCATCTCATATAAAAGGTTATCAATATATAAGAGAAGGAATAGGAATAATCTTTGATCATCCTGAAACAATTGGTGGAATAACTAAAGAACTATATCCAGAACTTGCAACAAAATATGATACAACAGTATCAAGAGTTGAAAGAGCTATAAGACATGCTATCGAAGTTAGTTGGAATAGAGGTAGCTGGGACTTAATGGAAGAAATATTTGGACATAGTGTAGATATCGATAAAGCTAAACCAACTAATTCTGAATTTATTGTAACTATAGCTGATAAATTAAGATTAGATTATTATAAGGTTGGTAGTGTTTAGATAAAAAATATGCTATAATTTATTTAGGGGGAAAATAAATTATGGAGAATATCAAATATATTTTTATTGTAAATCCAGTTGCAGGGAATGGTAAAGCAGAAATAATTTTTAAAAATATTTTAAAATTTGCACAAGAAGACAATATGGAAAAAGAATTATTGTGGAATTATACATATGATAAAAATGTTGCAAAATATTTAGCAGTATTTTATTCTGAACAATTTCCAGATGCAACTATATATAGTGTCGGTGGTGATGGCACACTAAATGAAATAATAAATGGTATTAAGAATAATACTAAATTAGGAATAATTCCTGCTGGTTCAGGTAATGATTTTTATCGTGTTAGCAAAGATATTAAAGGCACTAAAAAGATTAATCTAGGAATTGTTAATGGCCATAAGTTTATTAATATAGCATCCCTAGGATTTGATGCTAGAGTTGCTAATAAAGCAAATGAATTAAAGAACAAAAATAAAAAGATGTTGGTATATCCTAGAGCAATTCTTGATATTTTAAAAAATAATCAAGCAATAGAATATACTATGGATAATATAAAAAATAAATCTACTGTTCTTGTTATTGGTAATGGGAAATACTATGGTAATGGAGTTCCGATTAATCCTGATTATGATTTAAAAAATGATTATTTAAATGTATTAAAAGCACCTTTTTTTAATAGAAGAGACATAGTAAAATTTTTATTAAAAGTACTTAAAGAAAAACACATTGATGATCCACTTTTAGATTATTATTTAGTTCAAAAATTAAATATAGTTTCTGATGAAGAATTAATTTGTAATGTTGATGGAGAAATAATAACTTCTAAAGATTTTAATTTTGAAGTGATAAAAGATGGAGTAACAATAGACAATAATTATCCCCAATATGTAAAAAAAGCAATTAATTTAATTAAATAATTGTTTTCTTTTTTTTTTTAGTCTATAATAAAACTAGGAGATGATAGAATGAAACCGTTAGTACTTTGTATATTAGATGGAGTTGGAATAAGAAAAGAATTACATGGTAATGCTTTTATGAATACTAATAAACCTAATTTTGATTATTTAAGTAGAACTTTTCCCCATACTTTGTTAAACGCTAGTGGTGAATTTGTAGGTCTTCCTAAAGGACAAATGGGCAATAGTGAGGTAGGTCATCTAAATATTGGTTCAGGACGTGTAGTTTATCAACCTCAACAATTAATAACTAGTAAAATAGATGATAAAACCTTTTTTGATAATAAAGAAATACTAAAAGTATTTAAACATGTCAAAAAAAATCAAAGTAGTTTACACATTTTAGGCCTTGTAAGTAATGGCGGTGTGCATTCTCAAATAAGTCATTTATTTGCTCTACTTGACATGTGTAAACTATATGGAGTAAATAAAGTGTATATTCATGCTTTCACTGATGGTAGAGATACTAAGCCAGATTCAGGTATTGAATTTTTAAGACAACTTCAAGAAAAGATAAATGAAGTTGGTATTGGTGAATTAGCAACTATTTCTGGACGTTATTATGCTATGGATAGAGATAATAACTGGGATAGAATTGATAAAGCATATCAAGCAATTGTTGATGGAATAGGAGAAACATATTATTCTTTTGAAGAAGCTATGCAAAAGAATTATGAAAGAAACATTGGTGATGAATTTATTGTTCCAGCTATTATAAATAAACAAGGAATAATTGAAGATGGTGATGGTTTAATAACATTTAATTATCGTGCAGATAGATTAAGAGAGTTATTAGGAGCTTTAACAAATCCGGAAAACAAAAAATTTGAACACACTCATCTTCATAATATTAAATTAGTAACAATGTTACCCGTAAGTGATGAAGTTATATTTAAAAATGCTTTTGAAATGCCACAACTAAAAAATACTTTTGGGGAATATATTTCAAAATTAGGATTAAAACAACTTAGAATAGCTGAAACTGAAAAGTATGCTCATGTTACTTATTTCTTTGATGGTGGAAAAGAAATGAAATTAAAAAATTGTGATCGTATTTTAATACCATCACCTAAAGTTCCTACGTATGATTTAAAACCAGAAATGAGCGCATATGAAATTACAGATACATTGATTTCAAAGTTAAATGATTATGACATAGTAATTTTAAATTATGCTAATGGAGATATGGTTGGACATACTGGCGTTTATGATGCTACTGTAAAAGCAGTAGAAGCCTTAGATGATTGTTTAGGTAAACTTTACAATAAAGTAAAAGAATTAGATGGAACAATGGTTATAATCGCTGATCATGGTAATTGTGATTATATGTTAGATGAAAATGATAATCCAGTTACAACTCATTCAACTAGTTTAGTTCCACTTATCATAACAAAAGAAGGATTTAAATTAGAAAAAGGTTCACTTTGTGATGTAGTGCCAACAATGTTAGAACTTTTAAATATCAAAAAACCAAAAGATATGACAGGAGTAAGTTTAATAAGGAAGTAAAAGATGCAATTAAGCATCTTTTTTTTGTAAAAAAAAAGGAAATAAGGAAAAAATGTAGAATGTTATAAGTGAA
>OJAW01000101.1_pt1 | contig 66626 bp, 59 predicted proteins | sample 1589151 | NCBI WGS metagenome assembly OJAW01 (sample SAMN03283290) | human gut metagenome | biome: human-associated habitat; material: feces | host: Homo sapiens | place: Peru | collected 2012
GGCACTTATTTTAAAATAAGTGCCTTGTATTTTTTGCAACATGCCTTATGTTTTTCGGCATCTGCCCACAATATCTATTTTCGAAGCGTTTTCGGACGTAATTTTTGCCATGCGGCGGCGATTATTTACCGCGCATCATTGCCGAAACCTTATCTCACACCCACAGGCTTTGTAGGAGGAAGTTCCCTGTTGCGTTTTTCGGTGGCGGCAACCACGTTGTCGGCAAGTTTGTCGAATGCCTTTCCCACCACCGACTGTTTGTCAGTGGCGACGGGCGTTCCGCTGTCGCCGCTCTCGCATACAGCCTGAACAATGGGTATTTCTCCCAAAAGGGGAACGCTCATTTCCCGGGCAAGACGGCTCACACCGCCTTTTCCGAAGATATAATATTTGTTTTCGGGCAATTCGGCAGGAGTGAACCACGACATGTTTTCCACAAGTCCGAGAATGGGAACGTTCACCTGCTCGTTCTTGTACATGTCAATGCCTTTGTGCGCATCGGCAAGGGCAACCTGCTGCGGTGTGCTCACTATCACCGCCCCCGTAATGGGAATGCTCTGCAGCAATGTCAGATGTATGTCGCTCGTTCCGGGAGGCGTGTCGATAATAAAATAGTCGAGTTTTCCCCAGTCAGCCTCGAAAATCAGTTGTTTCAGGGCATTGCTCGCCATACCTCCGCGCCAGAGCGTGGCAGTTTGGGGATTGACAAAAAAGCCGATGGAAAGCATTTTCACGTTATACTTTTCGGCAGGTATGATGTACTGTTTTCCGTCGATGTTTTCACCGAACGGCTGAAATTCTTCCAAATGAAACATCTTCGGCATGGAGGGTCCGAAAATATCTGCGTCGAGAAGTCCTACACGATAACCCTTCATGGCGAGCGAAACTGCGAGATTGACCGCAACAGTTGACTTTCCCACACCGCCTTTGCCCGATGAAACGGCTATTATGTTCTTTATGTCGGGAAGCACAGGCTCTTGTTTCTTGGGAACTTCGGCTTTCTTGGTGGTTATGTGCACTTCCAAGTCTTTGCTGACGTATGCTTTTAGCGAAGCTTCGGCAGAGCGGACCACGGATTTTATGAAAGGGTCGGTTTCTTTGGGAAAAATGAGCGAGAACGACACTTTGTTTCCGTCTATTCTTATATTGTCTTCCACCATTCCGGCTTCCACGATGTTTTTTCCCGTACCGGGATAGCGCACTTTCTCGAGTGCGTCCATTATTAGTTTGGGATATATTGCCATGTTTCTTATGTATTTATTTCGATGTTTCTAGTGAGGAACGTTTCTGACGGTTGTAGCTGCGATAAGAATCGAGAGGTATTTCCACATCCGGCTCGTGCAGTTCGCCGTTATGGGGAAGCGCGAAACTTATGAACTTTATCTTTATTCCCCTGCCCCGCCATTGCTGTTCGTAATAGGTTTGCAGCGATGTAACTTCCGCAGGCACTCCGGAGTTTTCGGCATATACGTCGTCGGATATGCACAAAAGCGGCAGATTGTTTTCGGAAACCACGTATTTTGTATAGGTGAAAAGAAAATTGCTGTCGGTCTTAACGTTTATCACACCGCCGTCCTTGAGGAAGTTACGGTAACGTTTCAGAAAATAAGTCGATGTCATGCGTTTCTGGGCGCGTTTCATCTGCGGATCACTGAATGTAAGCCAAATTGTGTCGGCTTCGCCGGGAGCGAAAATGCGGTCTATGTTCTCGATTTCGGTACGCAGGAAAGCCACATTGCCCAACTTTTCGTTCAAAGCCTGCGTTGCGCCCGTCCACATCCTTGCGCCTTTTATGTCTACGCCTATGAAATTGCGGTCGGAACAGTTTTGCGCAAGCCCCACAGCATATTCGCCCCTGCCACATCCGAGTTCGAGGGTAATGGGATTGGAATTGCCGAAAACTTCCGCGTTCCATTTTCCGCGCATAGGGCATTCCGCGTTTTCGAGAACGTGGAACGGATATTCAAAAACGTTCGGATATGCCTGCATGTCGGCGAATTTCGCAAGTTTGTTCTTTCCCATTTTTATTTATGCTTGACGTGAAACACACTAAATCTGTTGCAAAGTTATCGATTTGCGTTCATATACAAAAGAAGGGCGCGAAATTCGCACCCTTCTTTTATATATGTATGTTGTTCTGCACAAATCATTCGGTCGGCAATACTTTTACGTAATCATCCGAACCATACGGTTTCTTGTTAGCCTCATCTTCGAGCAAACCATGGTAGTATGCTGATTTCGCCGACATATAATATGGCGTGAACCACAGGAATCCTATTCCTAAAGTGAGGATACTGAGCAAAAACCAACCTATGAAAGACAACGAAAACAGGAAAAATTCCCATTTGTGTCCGTTCATCAATTCGCTGATGCGGGTTATGGCGGCGTCGTACTTCAAATCGGGATTGTCGTTAAGCACAAATTCGGTCATTGTGTAGGATATGGACTTTATAAAGCCCGGCACGATGAGAAGCAGCAACCACAAGAATATATAAACACCTCTTAGAAGAAGTGTCAGAAGCACTCTCCCCAAAACTTCGGTATTTTTGTAAGCATCGAAAATGTCTACAAGCTGTATCTCACCGCCTCTGTAATTTTTCAGAATGGCTATGGAATATCCGTATCCCAACGGAATTACTGCCAAAGTCAGTAAAGTGCCGACATAAGGTACAAAACCAACTCCCGAACCTATAACATAAGCCACAAGAGTTATGGCTACGAACTGTCCCCACTTGTTTTCAAGGGTTTTCAATGCAGAATCTTTCAGACTGCTAAAGCTTTTCATGGTTGTTTCTTTTTTATGGTTCGTTTTTTATTTGTTCAGTCAATCACCGTAACCCAATTGTGCGTATCGGGAGCCTCACCCAACTGAATTGCTCTCAAAGCATGATAGAGTTTGGTGCTCCAAGGTCCGGGCTTTCCGTCTTTGCTTATCACATAGCTCTTGTTCTGTTCCAAATCGTCTATCCTTTCTATCGGGCTTATCACGGCAGCCGTGCCGCAAGCTCCCGCCTCCTCAAAAGTAGTAAGCTCTTCTTCGGGAATGGGACGCACTTCAACTTTCATGCCAAGGTCTTTGGCAAGCTGTTGCAGACTGTTGTTGGTTATTGAAGGGAGAACCGATGACGATTTCGGCGTTATATACGTATTGTTCTTGATGCCGAAGAAATTGGCTGCGCCGCATTCGTCTATATATTTCTTTTCTTTCGCATCGAGATAGAACTCGCACGAATAGCCCTGGTCGTGAGCTATCTTGTTAGCCACAAGACTTGCGGCATAATTACCACCCACCTTGTAACGTCCCGTTCCGAGCGGAGCGGCACGGTCGTAACCGCGCATTATAACGTAGTTGGAGCTTGCAAATCCGCCTTTGAAATACGGACCTACTGGAGTTACGAAAATCAAAAACATATATTCCGTGGCAGGATGCACACCAACCTGCGCACTCGTGCCGATAAGCAAAGGGCGAATGTAAAGCGATGCATCATGTCCGTAAGGCGGCACGAACTCTCGGTTAAGTTCCACAACCTTCTTCACCATTCTTTCAAACAAATCGGTGGGAAGCTCCGGCATAAGTATGCCGCGACATGTGCTTTGCAGACGCTCCGCATTGGCTTTGATACGGAAAATCCTGACCTTGCCGTCTTTGCACCCGTGAGCCTTCAATCCCTCAAAAGCTTCCTGTCCGTAGTGCAGGCAAGTGGCTGCCATGTGAATGTTGAGTGTTGTTTCCGAAGAAACTTCTATTTCACCCCATTTGCCATTGCGATAATAACAACGCACATTATAATTAGTGGGGATATAACCGAATTTGAGATTTTGCCAATCTATATTTTCCATTTTCGCGTTTGTATTTCTTTAATTATTTCACCACAAAGTTACGCATTTTCTCTATACAAAACACTTTTTTTCAGACACCCCATCCCCCAAGAACCATAAAACAATACCCCTTTGCCGCCGCGAATATGTAAAAATGCTATCTATGCTATACGTAATGACCCGTCTTGCCTCTCATGCCGCAAATCGACAAGCCTGTAACCCGTAACGGCAAAAGCCTCCGCCTCCACGGCAATAGCATAAGGCATAAAAACACTGCAAAGCAGACTGCAACGGTCAGCACACGGCACAATGCCGTTATGAATATTCATTCAATACACCCCGCAAGCCACGTCATTTTTATCCCATGCATACATTTCGCCGCAACACACTGAAATTCAGAGAAATATCCCCATTTGAAGCAACTTTCGCAAGTTACTGTGGCACAGCTACTTGAAATCGTCAAAAATACAAGGCACATATTTTGAAATACAAGGCACTTATTTTAAAATATGTGCCTTATGTTTTTTACGACAAGCCATGTATTTTTTCCGGCAAGGCGGGAAAACACCATTTTTAACCGCATATTATTGAATAAAACCATAAGAGATTCCCGTCAATCGGCACACCGGCAAAAAGCCAAGCGACACATAGCCCCACCCAACAGGAACACACATGATTTTGTATCATTTACAGCCGTCAAAGTGCAGGAAATTTTTCAACAAGAGAAAAAAAAACATCAAAATTCCTACTTATTTTTTGCGGTTATCGAATAAAAGAGTAATTTTGTTCGTGCATTAAAAAGGCATACTCTTACCGGAATTTTATTCAATAACTTAATAACCAAACATTAATCGTAAAACAAAATCATTAAAGATGGAAACAACAGTTAAGTCTCCTAAGGCTGCTCCAAAGCCAAAGGCAACAAAAAGCGCAGGCTTCAAAGGTGTGAAAGCAGCGTGGCTTGTAATGGTGGTTTGCTTCGTAATAGCATTCTGCTTCTACAAATTCGTTCTCGGTAATCCGGAGAACTTCCAGGGCGGCGACCCCGCTAACCAGCCTATCCAGGGCAACCTTCTCGGTACAATGTACAAAGGTGGTTTCATGGTGCCTATCATCCTCACCTGCCTCCTCACCGACTTCGCGCTCATTATTGAACGCTATTTCGCACTTCGCACCGCTTTCGGCAAGACAAGCCTCGTGAAGTTCGTAGCAGGCATCAAGGCAGCTCTCGCAGCAAAAGACCTTGAAAAAGCACAGAAACTCTGCGATCAGCAAAGAGGTTCCGTAGCAAACGTAGTTTCTGCAACCCTTCGCAAATACAAAGAAATGGAAGCCGATACCGTTCTCACCAAAGAACAAAAGGTACTCGCCATCCAGAAAGAGCTCGAAGAAAGCACCGCATTGGAAATGCCTATGCTCCAGCAGAACCTTCCGATTCTTGCAACACTTACCACTCTCGGTACATTGTTCGGACTTTTCGGTACGGTTATGGGTATGATTCGTTCATTTGCTTCTCTTGCAGGTGAAGGCGGTACAGACTCAGCCATGCTTTCCGTAGGTATTTCCGAGGCACTTGTGAACACCGCTTCAGGTATCGCAACCGCAGCCTTCGCACTTATGGGTTACAACTATTATACTAACAAGATCGACAAACTTACGTTCAGCCTCGACGAAGTAGGCTTCACAATCGTACAGACTTTCTCGGCTACTCACTAATCAACAAACAAGAAAGGTTAAATCATGGGACGTTTTAAATTAAAGAAACAAGATGTCTACATAGACATGACTGCTATGAGCGACGTCACTGTCCTTCTGCTTACCTTCTTTATGTTGACTTCTACTTTCATCAAACCCGAACCCGTTAAAGTAAATACCCCGGGCTCTGTATCGGATATAAAAATTCCGGAATCAAACATCGTAACCATCTTGGTAGAACAGAGCGGAAAAATATTCCTCTCCATGGACAAGAAAGGCGACTTGATGTCAGTTCTCGACGAAATGCAGGAAAAATACGGCGTTTCCTTCAATGCAAAACAAAAGAAGGAATTCGGACTTCTTCCCGCGTTCGGTCTGCCATTCGGACAACTTCAGGGATTCCTTGATATGCCCACAGAATCGCAGAACGCTTATCTTAAAAGCGAGCAGAACCCCGGTATTCCGTGCGACAGCCTGCACAACGAGTTTAAGGACTGGATACTTTGCGCTCGTGATGTAAATCCCGATTTGCGTATTGCTATCAAGGCTGATGCAAAGGCTCCTTATAAAGTGATTAAAACAGTGATGAACTCTCTTCAGGACATCAAGGAAAACCGTTACAATCTTATAACGGCCTTGAAAACCGAAGAATAATTATAGATGTTATGGCAAAATTAGGTAGCAGCAAGCAGAAAAAATTTAGTTGCCGCATAGACTTTACGCCTATGGTGGACATGAACATGTTGCTGATCTGCTTCTTCATGCTCTGTACATCTATGATTAAGCCACAGACTATGGAGATCAACATGCCTTCAAACAAAGAAGACATGAAAGAAGATCAGCGTAACCAGGTGAAAGCCTCGGAGGCAGTAACAATACTTATGGATAAGGACAACAAAATTTACTATTATGAAGGTATTCCCGAAATAAACACTTTGAAGGAAACCACATACGGTAAAGATGGTCTTCGCGCGTTTTTGCAGCGCCGCAATGCCGTTGCTCTTAACAAAGTAAACAAACTCAAAGAAGAAAGACTTAAAAATGCAAGTACCAATCCTCGCGTAATGGCGAAGCAGGACGAAGCATTCCGCAAAGAGCTCTCAAAAATTAAGAGCGAAAAAGGCGTGCCTAATGTAATTATCAAAGCTACAGACGAAGCAATCTACGAGAATTTGATCAATGTTCTTGATGAAATGCAGATTTGTGGTATTGGTAAGTATGTGATAGATAAAATCAGCGACTTCGACAAGAAGATGATTGAACACTATAAGGGAGAACATCCCGAAAGTGCCGCAGCACCTTCACAACCGACCGGCGCGAAATAAACAAAACAACTAATTAGCGAAGTATATTATGGCAAAAATGGATTTAGCCTCTAAATCATGGTGCGAAATGGTGTTTGCCAATCGCAACCAGGCTTACGGCGCTTATCAGTTGCGCGCTGAATTGGGAAAACGTAACCAAATAGCTTTGATTGTAGTGCTTGCACTCATAGTCATAGGCTTGTTGGTTCCCCTCTTCCTTAAATTCGTGATTCCTCAAAAGAAAGATGATACGATTACGGAAGTTACCAATTTCTCCAAGTTGAAAGAAGCAGAAGTAAAGGACCAGCACATTAAGAAAGTGCAGCCCAAACAGCCTCAGCAGGAGGTGCAGCGTATCAAGAGCTCCATTAAGTTCACAGCCCCTGTCATTAAGGAAGACGATCAGGTTAATGAAGCGGACGAGATGAAGACTCAGGAAGCTCTTGGTAAGTCGCAGCTCGCAATTTCTATCGCAGACGTTAAAGGTAACGATGAAGAACACGGTAAAGACGTTGCAGACCTCAAGGAAGTGATTACTTCACAGAAAGAGGATATCAAGGTTTACACCGTTGTAGAGCAGATGCCTTCGTTCCCCGGAGGTGAAGACGCTCTTTTGAAATACATCGGTTCGCACATCAAATATCCTTCGGTAGCTCTCGAACAGGGCATCCAAGGTATGGTAATGCTGCGTTTCGTTGTCAATCCCGATGGTCATGTGGGAGAAGTGCAGGTTCTCAAGAGCCTCGACCCATATTGCGATCGCGAGGCAAAACGTGTGATTCAGAGTTTGCCTAAGTTCATTCCCGGTAAGCAGCAAGGTCGTGCAGTTGCCGTTTGGTACACCTGCCCCGTGCGCTTCCAGATTGACTAACGGCATTCAAGCTGTGTCGGGAAACCTTAATATTCCGACAACATACGGATTTAGATTTTCGGCACAACATAAAAACATTCATAATAAAGGCCGGCTCGCTTGCGGGTCGGCTTTTATTTTTCAAATCAGCTGCAATGCGGCACGGATGTGCAACTTGCAACAAACTAAAACAGGAATTTTATAACGGCATATATTATGAAAAGAGTGATTTTTGCGGCATCGATGTTAGCAATATCCTTCACGCTGATGTCATGCGGCGGAGAAAAGAAACCCCAAGGCGATCCCGACCTCATAAAAGTGGCTATCGATGAAACATTCAAGCCCGTCATGGAGGAGGAAATGCACCAGTTCAATCTGAAATACCCCGAAGCTACTTTCAAATATTATTATTGCAGCGAATCGGAGGCTTTGCAGATGCTTCTTGATGACAGTGTGCGCTCTTGTCTCGCCACTCGCCAGCTTTCCGACAAAGAAAAAGCTACTCTTCAGGCTCGCAGTTTGAACGTAATGACCGAACGCATCGCCACCGACGGAATCGCGCTTATCGTAAACCGTTCCAATCCCGACACTCTCATATCCACAAACGATGTGTTCCGAATTGTAACCGGACAGGTTACGCGATGGGAGCAAATTAAATATGCTCACCAAAGCGGCGAAATACAACTTGTGTTCGACAACACCCAATCGTCAACCGTGAGATACGTTGAAGATTCCATTTGCGGAGGAAAAGCTCTGAAAGGAAACGTTTACGCGCAAAAATCAAACGAGGCTGTCATAGACTACATCACCTCCAATCCAAAAGCCATAGGCATTATAGGCGTTGACTGGTTGAGAAACGAAAACGACTCAACCAACCTCTCGTTCCTGCCAAAGATTCGCGTGATGAGCGTAAGCAACTCTTCCATTCCCGAAGTGGACAACAGCTACAAACCATTCCAAGCTTACATAGCATTGGGCAATTATCCTTACGTCCGCGCGGTATATTACATGACCACCGACCCGCTTATGCAGGGCAAGGCGCGTTATTTCTATCACTTCCTCGCCGAACAGAAAGGACAACTCATAATAACAAAATCCTCACAACTCCTGCCGTGGATGCAGGTACAGTTCAAAGAGGTTAACATCAAGTAAAACCGCACACCGGTAACAAGAAAAATAAAACACATAACGAATCAAAAGTCCGCAGCGTCCCACCAACGTTGCGGACTTTTTGTCTTCTTAAAATCCATAACGCCGTTCATCCGCACCCTGTTTTTCGCTCTTTTTCATAACTATCAAATATTCAGGCTTTTACGGCATTTTCCTCTACTTTTATAAGTCATTGTATTTCAGACACTTGTTTTACTCAAAAATACAAGGCACATATTTTAAAATAAGTGCCTTATGTTTTAAAATATATGGCTTGTATTTTTTACGACAAGCCATGTGTTTTTTCCGATATGCCGAACCATTGGAAAATCATCCCGAAATTTTCCTCGAAAATCCGCATCTTTTGCCAAGTCGGACGCTCATGAAATTCCGCTTCGCGGCATAAAAAATCACGCTCTCCCACCAAACGAACATAAGAACGTCTTCGGGTTCGTTTTTATCCGCTTACGAATATCTACTTCTGTAAAATAAAGTATATTTGCAACCATATATAAACAACTAACATCTGTACCAAGCAAAACATCTATGAACATAAACCGCAAACTCAAACGCATTCTCGGCGTTGCATTGCTTTGCAGCCCGCTTACGCTTGTTTCCGTCAGTGCCGAAAGCATCACCACCGTTCTCCGTCCCAACACGTCCGACGCTTCCGCCTGCTACATTTCCAACAAAGCCCCGCTCCTTTCCTCGTTTTTCATTAAACTTCCCACCGGCAGCATAAAACCGCAAGGTTGGATTCTGACCCAATTGAATCTGCAAGCCGAAGGGCTCTGCGGACATCTCGGAGAAATAAGCGCGTGGCTGCAAAAAACCGACAACGCATGGCTTTCCTCCGGCGGCAAATGGGGCTGGGAAGAAGTGCCGTACTGGTTGCGCGGATATTCAAGCATGGCTTGGATTCTCAATCGCAAAGAAATGCAGAAAGAAAGCAAACTGTGGATTGACGCAATACTGAAAAACCAGAAACCGGATGGGGATTTCGGTCCCCGCGAAGAAGGTCTCGACCATTTTTGGGCAAACATGGTTGTTCTATGGCTGCTTCAAGACTACTACGAATACACCGGCGACAAACGGGTAACGGACTTCATGACCAAATATTTCCATTACCAGCTCACCGTTCCCGATAACGAGTTTCTGCGCAAGTATTGGGAAAACTCGCGTGGCGGAGACAATTTGTGGAGCGTGCTTTGGCTTTACAACCGCACAGGCGACGGCGAACTGCTCAAGCTTGCCGACAAACTCCACCGCTGCACCGCCGACTGGACCCAAGCGCAAAACCTCCCCAACTGGCACAATGTGAACATTGCGCAAGGCGTCAGGGAACCCGCCGAATACTTCATGTTCAAAAAAGACAGCAGTCTGCTCCGCGCCACATACAACGACCAGCAACTCATAAGGCGTATATTCGGGCAAATGCCGGGCGGAATGTTTGCCGCAGACGAGAACGCGCGAATGGGATACATAGATCCGCGTCAGGGCACCGAGACTTGCGGATTCGCCGAACAAATGGCAACCGACGAAATCCTTATGCTGACAACCGGCGACCCGTATTGGGCGGAAAACTGCGAGGACGTGGCGTTCAACAGTTTCCCTGCCGCTTTCAGCGAAGACTATAAGGCTCTGCGCTATCTCACTTGCGCCAACATGGTTGTCAGTGATGAAAAAGACCACAGCCCGGGTGTTCAAAACGCCGGACCGTTTCTTGCCATGAATCCCTTTAGCAGCCGCTGCTGTCAGCACAATCACGGTTTCGGTCTGCCTTATTACGCACAACATCTCGTACTCGCCACCAAAGACAACGGACTTGCCACCGTGCTTTTCGGCTCCTGCCAAACCACAGCCCTCGTGGGAAAAGAAACGCAAAAGATAGTTTTGACCGAAGAAACCGATTATCCGTTCGACAGTAAGGTTAAACTCACCATATCCGCCCAAAAGCAGGTAACATTCCCCCTGTACATCCGAATACCTTCGTGGACACACGGTGCAAAAGCCGCAGTAAACGGAAAGCCATTGGAATGCCGCATTGAAAGCGGCAAATATCTCAGAATAGAACGCGAATGGAAAAACGGAGATCTCGTTGAACTTGAATTTCCAATGGACATAAGCCTGCGCCGGTGGGCAACAAATCAAAATTCTGTCAGCGTTGACTACGGTCCGCTCACCCTTTCTTTGCGCATAAACGAGAAATACGAGAAAAAAGAAAGCGACAAAACCGCAATAGGTGATTCGAAATGGCAAAAAGGTGCGGACACCTCAAAATGGCCAACGTGGTTAATTCATCCCGCATCAGACTGGAATTTCGCGCTATGCACCGACGAACCCATAAAGCTCGTAAAGAAAGAAAAAGTAAAGGAAAACGAAAATCCCTTTGTGGCTACAAAAGTTCCGCTTGTCTTTTCCGCCAAAGGACGAAAGGTACCCGGTTGGGGAATTGACAAATACGGGCTTTGCGCTCCCCTACCCGATGAAAACGCAGTGCAGACAAACGAAAAATATGATTTGGAACTTATTCCCATGGGTGCGGCGCGGTTGCGCATATCCTCGTTCCCACAGGCAAAATAAGCCTTTCGCCATAAACCGCAGCGCATCTCGCGTTGCGGTTTTCTTTTCATTTCCCTGCCGTTCCGAAAGCTTTTGCAACCATAGGGCGAAAAAATATTGCCATAGCCAATGAGCGCATGAACAAAAATGATATGAACGCCGTCCAAAGGGCATAGTTTCCCATGCCGTCCCTCAACGCAAAAAACAAGCCGAAGAACACCGCCGCCGAAAGTATTGCCGAAAACAACATATACCTCGAAGCCGTAGCTCCGACAAACACGCCGTCGAGCAAAAAGGCTGCCACCGACACCAAAGGTATTGCCACGGCAAACGGAAGGTATTTCACGGCTGCCGCAACCGTTGCGCCGTCATCGGTAAGCAAAGAAAGGAAGCCTGCACCGCCTGCAGCATAAGCCAAAGCAAACATCGCAGCGGCAACAGCACACATGGCTCCGGCCACATTCATCATCTTCCTGAAAGCCCCCAAGTTGCCCGCACCTATATATCGCCCCGACAACGCTTCGGTCGAGAAAGCAATTCCGTCACTTATATACGAAAAGATTACGAACAACTGCATGAGCAGCGCATTTGCCGCAAGAATCGTGGCATCCATTCTCGCACCGCTGATAGTGAACCACGACATTACGGCAACGTGCAAAAGCGTGCGCAGAAATATATCCCTGTTCACGTTAAAGAACTTAGTAAACGCCGCACGGTTCATGATTTCCGTCAATTCCACTCCCGGCAGAGCTGCATGGTATTTGGCACGAAATATAACAAAGCAGAGCGCAAACCCCACGTATTCTCCCGCCACCGTTCCCGCAGCCACGCCCTCCACTTTCCATTGCAGCGCATACACAAACAGCAAACTCGCCACGAGATTTGCCACATTCTGCACTATAGCCACACACATGGGAGCCACAGAGTTCTGCATTCCGAGAAACCAACCCGAGAACGCATAAATTCCGAGCACTGCCGGCGCACCGAGAATGCAGATTCTGAAATAAGTAACGGCAGGTGCTTCGACATCGGCGGGACAATCAACAAAAGCAAAAACCGCACGGCACAGCCAGGGGCTTAATGCCACGAACAGCAACCCTATGCCCAACGCCAGAAACAAAGCTCTTGAAAACTGCAAAGCCATGTCGCGCGAATCTTTGCGTCCGAAAGCCTGCGCAGTCAGTCCGCTTGTACCCATTCTCAGGAAACCCATCAACCAGTAAAGCACATTGAAAATCATTCCTCCCACGGCAATTGCCCCAAGATACACACGCGAACCGAGATGTCCCGTTATAGCAGTGTCAACAAGCGACAACAACGGAACGGAAATGTTCGAAACAATTGCAGGAACGGCTATCCGCATAATGCTGCGCAATGTTTCGCGTGATGTGGGTGTTTGAAAGTTCGTCATGTCCCGAAATGTTTTTTCGAGATGCAAAATTAGCGAAAATAATTGCAGTCCGTGAAACCCTGCATACCGTCTCGCAAAAATAACGACTGTTGCAGTGAATCCCATGGGCGTAAATGCGTTAAAAACATGCCTTTTTCACACGCAATAAAACGCCCGTTACTTTCTTTTTAATAGCTTTTGTATGTCAGACACTTAACATGGCAAAAAATACAAGGCACTTATTTTAAAATAAGTGCCTTGTATTTTAAAATATATGGCTTGTATTTTTAATTACATGGGGAAGCGTAAAAAAGGCAAGGCAAATACCCCCTTTTTTTCGCGATAAAATCCGCCCGAAATGCCACGCATTTCGAAGCAAAACATATATGTACTTTTGCACGTACATACCAGAACTTTTGCCATATCTTTAGGGCAGCCATATACCCGATAATACGTTTCCGAAAAACATCGGGTTCGGCAGAACAGAGTCTGCCGAACCCGACACATAAAACCATTACGGTCTCTTTTGCTATAAACCTAATTATTACATCTTAATTTTCAAGCTTCTTCCACCGGCTTTTATTATATAAATGCCTCGTTGTAGAGTAACAGACGCATTACCCTCGTAAACAATGCCGCCTGTAACATCGTACACCTGCATTTGCTTTCCGTTGGCATATACCTTGTTGCCGCTGATTTGGATTCCCATCTCATCCGCAGGCACTACGGAAATACCGGTAGGAACACTTTCAACGATTTTCTTGAATTTTCGCCAAGGCTCTGCGCTCTTGTAAGCATCAATACTACCCTTCGGGACATAAAGTTCCACATTTTCGAAACACCAATCGTTGAACGTGCCGTCAACACCGCTTTGCCTTGCCGCTCTAAGCACTATGACCTGCGGTTTGACCGTTTCGCTTATCGCAGAAGGGGGCGTTGCAGATTCACAAATTATTTTGGTCAGTCCTGTGCACTCTTCAAATACTCCGGAACCAAGTTTCTCTACGGTTTCGGGAATGGTAATGGAATTCATTCCTATCTGCCCAGCAAACGCATAGTCGCCTATGGAAGTTACGGTGTATTCATTTTCTTCGTCATCTGTTGCTTTCGAACAGATAATAACATCTCCTTCGTAATTAATATTGGGATTTGCAGTTACTTCGGCAGTCTTGTCAGGATTGAGGTCATACCACAAGCCGTTTACCTCAGCCCGTTTAACAATATTCGAATCCGCAGCAGCATTCTTCGGATTTTCACCTTTTTGTTGTATGTTTGCAACATGAAAACAAACGATGACGAAAAATACATGCGGCTTGCCATTGCCGAAGCCCAACTTGCAGCCAACGAGGACGAAGTTCCGGTGGGAGCAGTGGTGATTTGCAAAGACAAGGTCATTGGTCGCGCACACAACATGACGGAAGCCCTGAACGATGTTACGGCACACGCAGAAATGCAAGCCATTACTGCGGCGGCAAACTATCTTGGCGGAAAATATCTTACGGAATGCACGATTTACGTAACCGTTGAACCGTGCTACATGTGCGCCGGCGCAATAGGATGGTCGCAAATGGGACGTTTGGTTTACGGTGCCGGCGACCCCAAACGGGGTTACACCAAGCTCACCCCCTCTCCGCTGCATCCCAAGACGCAGGTAACCGCAGGGGTACTTGAAGAAGAATGCGCGGAAATAATGAAAAACTTTTTTATCTCCAAGAGATAAAATTCCCGGAACGCACGGTTTACGCCTCTTTCCCTTTCACTGCTTTGGCAATATATACAAGATAGAAACCTTTGGCGGATATTTCCACCTCGTTTGCCGTTGCCTCGTTCAGAGTTCCCTGCCAAAGCATATCGAAGTCGTAGCATTCATATTTAAGGTTCTTCGATTTCATGCCCGTGGCGTTGAAGTTGAAAACCGAAACCTGTTGTCCCTTTTCCACAGTGAACCTTGTGCAGTCCATGCAGGGAACAAACACGCCGTAATCGGTTGGCATCACCGCCATGACCCCATGTTGCAAATAATATATAAGGAGACTTATGTTTCCCAAGGTATGGTCTTCGCGCTTTCCGGTAGCTCCCATTATCACAATGCGGCTAATGCCCTTTGCTTTCAGGAATCTCACGGCTTTTGTCTGGTCGTTGTAATCCTGCTCTCCCAACAAATGCAGAATGTCGGCATATCTGCTTTTCATGGCATGCGACAGCGAATCACCGTCGCCCACAATTGCGTTGGGCGAAATGCCGGAAGCGAAAGCCTTTTCGGCAGCTCCGTCGCAACAAACGGTATATGCCGCCTTTGAAACCCATTCTTTCACGGTTTCCATGGCACACCATTCCCCGTTATCCAATATTACCGCCTGCGGAATGAAGTCTTTCAATGAAAACGTCTGTTTTTCCATGTCCTTTTCCATTTGGGGGAGTTCGTCAGTCAAGATAGATTTTGCGGCGTTGCCTTATGGTTACGAACACAATGACCATGCACGTAAGCACCTCGGACAACGGCACCGCAAGCCACAATCCGCGCACGCCCATTACCGACGGCAGCCACACGAAAACGGGAACGAGAAACACCAAACCGCGAAGCAGCATGAAGAAAACCGATTCTGCCACACGCTCAACGCTCTGCCAAAAGCCTATGACCACCATGTTGAACGAAAAGAGCACGAAACTCAGGGCGAAATACGGGAAACCCTCCGCGCCAATGCGGAAAGCGTTTGTTCCGGTGCTTATGAAAAGCGAAACAAGCGGCTTGCTCGCCACAATGCCCAATATTGTCATCAACGCGCCGCAGCACGCCACAAGAACAACAGCAAATTTGAACGCCGACTTCACCCTTTTCTTGTCGCCGAGACCGTAGTTGTAGCTCACAATAGGCAACTGGCTTTGGGCTATGGCGTTTGCAAACATGAACACAAGGGGAAACAGATAGCAGCAAGTGCCGAAGGCCGCCACGCCGTCCTCTCCGAGCGTGCGCATAAACATATAGTTGCCGGCTATCATCATGCAAGTTATCGCGCCCTCGCCTATGAAAGTGGGGAAACCCAATTTTGCCATATAGGCAGTGTTTCTGGCGGTGAGTCTGAGAGCTGTGGCTGAAAACTTGGGCTTATATAAATGTATCTTCTTTGAAAAGAACAGCAAATAAACCAACACCATCACCGTTCCAAAGCCTGCGGAAAAGTTTGTGGCAAATGCAACGCCGGCAATGCCCCAATCCTGCCGGTACACAAGCCACCAGTCAAGGAACACATTTAGCAATGAGGGCACGACATTGACCATCATGGCATAATTGGGCGATCCGTCGAGGCGCAGAACAAACGAGCCTTCAATCATGATGAGCTGGAAAATGGGATAAAGCCCCAACCAATGCAAATAGTCGGACACATAGGGATACAAAAGCTCGGAGCCGCCAAACAGGAAACACAGTTCGCGCGCACCGAACTGCATTACAGCTACGAGAGCAAGCATGGCGAGGAGCGGAACGGTGAGAGCCTGAGTGGTGTTTATGCACGCGGCTTTTGTGTTGCCCTGCGAAAGATGAACCGCACCCACTATCGACACTCCCGACGCAAACATCAGCGAAAACGATGAGGAGATTAGGAATATGGGAGCGGCTATGTTTACCGCCGCAAGGGCATTGCTCCCCACTCCGTGCCCCACAATCACTCCGTCGGCTATATTATACAAGGCGGAGAATATGAGTCCCATGAGCGTTGGCACGAATAATTTCGAAAACAACTGCGGAATGTCGGTTTTTCCGAAATCAATGCTGTCTCTGTTCTTATTGTTCATTTCCTTTTAGCTTTTTTGTTTTACCACATTGCGGCAGCCGCTTTTTCAAGGTGCTTCCGCCTATAGGCAAAAGGATTGCAAAGGTAAGCATTTATAATTTAATATGCCATGGAAGCATTGAAACAGTTCGAACAATTGTTTCCGCTAAAAACACATGGCGGTTTCACAGTTTCGCACCCGCTTTCCCGTGTGCAAAACGGGACAAAATTCCAACCCTTCCGCATTGCGAAAAATAACATAAGGCATGTTGTGAAAAATACAAGCCATATATTTTAAAATACAAGGCACTTATTTTAAAATAAGTGCCTTGTATTTTTTACCTTTCGTAATTATTGAAACACAACAACTTACAAAAGCCTAAAAATTCGCTTTTCTTGAGGTGGCTTAAAGCTATCGGGTGAGCGAAACTTTTATGCTTACGCCGAAATCCTGGGTTGTAGTGGGATAGGATGAGGACGAGAGCAGCGGAGTGTTGGTTTGGCGGTCGTAATAAGCCGACAGGGTTATGAGTTTGGACAGTGTGTAGTCTGCCGAGAAGGAAATCTTAAACGCTTTGTTGCCCGAAGTTGCCTGCGAGAGCATTGTGAGGATGTTTCTCTGAATGGAACTTTGATTGCGGAGCGAGAGGTCAAGGCGCAGATTGAGATCGTTGGATATTGTACCTGCACTACGGCTGCCGCGCGAGGTATTGGTGTCTTCGGATTTCTCTTCATCGCTGCTGCTTTTCTTTCTCGAATTTGCCGCACGTCCTTTTGCTCCGCGACGTTTGGGACGGCGCGTGGGCGAGAATAGTTTGAGGTCGTCCACTTTATATCCCACGCCGATGACATAATCGTTTGAACGTGCCTCGGCTATCTGTTGCGATGTGAGCGAAAGCGAAAGCATTCGCGTGCGATTGTATTCCACTTTTGCCGTGAGGTTATTGTTGAACGTCATGTCGAAGCCCAAGAACGGCGAGAAGGTTTCGTTGATTGACACATTGGAGATGTCGTACATGGAAGAGGGGACGGGATTTCCGGTAGATACGTCATTTACAAAACCACGGTCGCCCGCAAGTTTCATGAACGAGGAGAATGTGTTGTAAGATCCCACCGAATATACCGACTGATAGGAATGATTCACATTAAAAGTCTTGAATACGGGCTTCATAAAGCGAAGTTTTCCAAGACCGGAATAAGTGAGTCGCCAATTAGGCAACATGCGCATGAGAGACGGGAAAAGCTTGAGATTTTTTGAGCCTCCGCAATAAGCTGAAAGGAAAGCGGGTATCATGACATCGGAAGAATATTGCGAAACCGTGCCATTGGCAGGATCAAAAGTCTTACCCGCCAAAACACTGTTGACAGGATATGAAGTTCCCGTGTATTGCGCCTCAACACGATTGCGAAAATCGGGAAGAGAATTGACAAACTTGGTAAATGTCTTGTTTTCGTAGTTGTTCTTGGCATTTCCGATTGAAGCGAAAGCTGAAGAAATGGAAATGGTAGTCATGTTGAACGAACCGGTTTCGGTAGCGGGCATGCCGTTGAACATATATTGTATGCTGCGCGACCTGTTTATCGTGCGCGAAGCGGTGAGATCTATCTTGAAATCTCGTAAAGGCTCGAGAGTCGCGCTTATCTGTAATGATTCGTTCTTGCTTGTGGCTGCAGGAGTTGTTACACTGTCGTTGGAAAGCAGCCATCCTCTGCGTTGAGCCTTGGAAATATAGCTTTCACCAACCATTCCGAATGCGAAATCAAGCCCCGGTTGCAAACCGCCGGCAGAGCGTTGTCCGAACATGTCGCCAATATTGGGCAGGAAACCCGGAAGAGACATGCTGTAAGTGTTTTTGTAAGAAATACTGACGTTTCTGACCGACATGGCAAGGCGTGCCGTTGTTTGGAGAGCCTTGTACCAAAATTGGTTCTCGTGATTGCTGCGCGGGCTGACGGTTATCTTTATTTTTGCAGTGTCGCGCGAAGTGATGAGAATATGATTGTTGTCTACAACTTTATATCGCACGGGATAACTTGTGCCGTCCTGACGGAAAGCACGAACGCGAAGATTTTTGGAACGTCGGTTGTGAGCCACGTCAACAGTGGTATCGGCAAGCAATTGTATTTCGGAAGTAAAGAATTTCTTTTCTTCATCGTTGCCTTTGTCGTCTTTCTTCTTTGCGGCATTTGACGTAGAGGTAGAGAATTTGCGATTGACTTTTTTGAGGAAAGGAATGTTGTTGTAAAGAGTCAACATGTTCAACCGCAGATTGCCGTTTATGTCGCGCGTATTATTAATGGTGTTTCCGAGAGTAGAACCATCTTCAAGATAAGCACCGCGATTCCACCCGTATGTAGAGCGGTAAGTTAAATCGGGAGTAATCCAGTTGAAAACAGGTATCTTGTTCAACGGAATTTTCCAAGAGAAATCGAAAGATTGTTGATAAGTGAGCGGAGTACCAAAGTGTTTTACGCTACGCCATACCGAATCTTTCCACGCTTCATACTCGTTGGGATAAAGAGATTTGTTGACCGGCACATTAGGTTGCTCTATCTCGGCATTTGTACCCGAAGAGAAAGATGCATGAATGTTGGAAGTAAAATCCCACTGCAGATTGAAATGACGATTCCAAAAGAAATCGCTCGCCCAAGTCATGGGAAGAGAAGTATTGTCAAGCTGCTGCATATCTCTTTCCTGAAGTTCGTAATAGGAACGAGTAATATCGGAATTAACAGATATGTTCTGCGGCGCAAAATTAATCTTTTCTTCTTTAAGAATCTTCAGCCACGGGCTGTTGCTCTTTATTTTTTCAAAAGGCGCAATAGGTTTGAAATTTGGAGAATAAGAATAATTTCCGTTTAACCTCCAACTGTCGTCTTTCTCCCACACAATTGTTTGTCCCTCGCTCTGCTTGTGGCTGTGAGAGTAACTGAAAGAGAAATTGGCAGGATCGTAAGGCATGGGATGAGACTTGGTGGCAATATTAAACTTTACGTTTGAAAGACTAAAGTTTGAATTTACTTCTGTAGTTTCACAAATACGGCGCAAAGAGTCTCTCTCGTGTTTTGTTGTCAATGCGTCTATTGCATCATCCATTTCCATATCTGTATCGAGCGGATTGTATTTGGGCTTGACCTTTTCCTTGCTGTATGAATAGTAAAGCGGAGCTTTGAATTTTATTTTCTCGGGAAGGAAACGACCAAGATCTACATTCATAGACATATCATATTCATAAAGATTGTCGTCCCGCCTTTGGTCCACTCTATCTTCTACTCCGCCGAAGCCATCCGTCTCAACGTGTCCGCCGAAGTTGAATGTGCCAAGATCGGAAAGTTGCAAATTAAGATTACCTTTGGCAGCCCAACCGCCTTTATTGGTATAATGTTGCAGACGTAGCTCGTTAACCCAAACCTCCACGTTTGAAATCTGGCGGGAATTGTTACGCACGCCAATCATCATGGTATGTATTTCGCCAAGCGAAGGATTACCCACAACAGTTATCTTGTTTTTTGGGCGGTCTGTGTCGTATGAAGAAAACTGTTGGGAAAAAGATGCCTGCCCCGCACTTTTCTGACGATTGCGTTCGCGCTTCAAATCAGTGAACTTGGACAAGTTTATGTCGAGCATGTTTTCTTCGGGCCAAACAAGGCGACGCGCAGAAGTGGAATACCTGTCATATTGTCCTTCCTCGGTTAACTTCAAAGGAATCTCGTATTCGTAAAAATTGCTCTTGTAATCCGAACCAAAACGAATAAACAAAGACGTAGCATCGTCGGCAATTGTTTTGTCGCCCACCAGAGCATTTGCGTGAACAAACATTTGTATATGCTTATACTTGCGCAAATCGAGCGAAATATTCTTATATACGGCGCGAGCATCACCACTCGCAAGATTTTTTATGACAAGTTGCAATGCCTGTTCGTTCTGTTCCAAAAGTTGCGATTCATTGGGATCGACTACACGGGATATGCCGGGCGGAATAACATAGTTCACAGGTTTCTTTTCATTGTTCTCTTCGTAATTAACGGCAGCCACATCCATTGTACCGCTTACCGACGGAGCCTGACCGTTATATAGATTTTGTTCGTAGCTTCTCCATTCTCCGCGCGACAATTCGAGAGTTGCAAAACGCAATACCACAGGCTTTTCAAAATTAGTGAGATACATTCTCATAAATCTGATACTGTTGAAATCGCTTATGCTGCCAACTTTGCCCGTATAATTCTTTACGGGAACACGGAAAAGATACCAAGAAACATTAGCCTTGTCGCCGTTGCGCAGAGAGACGCTTGAAGTCCTCTGATCCACGATGTTGTTTTGCCCCACCTGCATTCCGTCGGGGGAAAGGTGTATCTTGTAAAGGAAATACTTCTCGTATTCGTTAAGGGTATAGTCTTGATTTATATCTTCCACATCGGGAGTGGACTTGAAAGCCGTGGAATAGCGTTCGGGAGAGTCTTTGGATTCCGGAGAATTGCCTTCGGGACTGTTAATATGCTTGTATCTGTCAAGTATCGAGGTTCTGTTTCTGTCAAAATCAGAGCCACGGAAATAATGATAGTCATCCCCTGCCGGATCTGCGGCTATTGAGTCATAAACAGCGGTACTTACTTTGGCACGTACCTCATCAAGATAACTCTTATAAGTAGGGAACGTTGCTTCATCGGTGCTTGAAAGTCCGTTTAGACCAATATCCTGTCTGTCTCTTGCTCCGCTGCTCGTATTAAAGGCATAAGTAACGCTATTCTGCACAGGCACACGCCCCCAAACGGTTTCCGTATATTTTGTCGGGTCTCCGTCTATAGGCATTCCGCTTTCGTAGAATTTTTTCCCATCTTTGAGAATATCCTCGCTCACTTCGCCAAGATTTATGCAAAGATCTCCGGAATAATCTCCCGTCTGGCCCCTTGTATATATAAAAGGATCCATCATCCAAAACTCAATATACTCGATATTCGCCTGTTCAAAGTCGCTCGTATTGAGTTTTCTCATCATACCTCCCCAATGATTACGGGGATTTGCAAGATTTCCGTTTACATCAAGGTCGGGATTCAAATTATATGGTCCGCGTTCGTTGGGATAATAGGCAAGATTGAGTACGGAAAGCGTGGAACTTTCTCCGAAACGCTGCTCTTTGTTCGGGAAAAGCTCGCGATTATAAACCTCTCTTACATAATGGTTGGAAAGCTGGTTCAAATCGCTCTTTATGTGGCTCGGAGTAAGAGAAGAACTGCGTCGTGTGAAGAGCGGGTCTATTTTGTACCAAGCCAAAAGCGAACGATTGTAACTGTATCGCACATCATTATTAAGTTTACTCTCGGGAAATTCCGAAGGTGTGGATGCAAGTTGCCAATCTGTGGGAGTACTTATGTCTATTTTGCTTTGCGTTTGTTCAAAGTCGTCTATATAAGATGAATTACCCTGCGAACCTTTGTTGTTTCCTGCCACAAGTTGTGCAAATTCAGCGGAGAAATTAATACTCGACGGTTTTTCGAGCGAAAGGAATGGCAGTTTGTCAAGCATATCAGTGAGCCATTGGCTCTGCTTTTTCCAATTAAGGCTCACGCCCCAGATTGTATTGTTCAACGGTTCGCTTCCCATTGCCACTTTTGTTGTCAGCGGCTGTTCGGAAAGATGCATGAAAGTTCCGGCAAGGCGCAGGTCTTTACTAAATTCGTACTCCCAATTCAATCCCAACAATGTTTTGCGCTCAAGACCGTAGTCGGTATTGCTTTCAAGGCTTACGTTCACCGGCGTACCGGCATCAAGAATGCTTTGGTTTATTATAGCCACCGTGCCCTCACTATAATTTACAGTATAGTCCACACCTTCCGTCAGCGTAATGCCTCCGGCTGTTACCACAACGCTTCCCTGCGGCACATCTGTGGCTCCGAGACTTATTTCTCCGCTTTTCTGTGTAGCCTTGAACTGCCCGGAAATTATATATTTGTTTTTCTCGGCTATTTGCCGAGCCACTGTTTTTGTGGAGTCATACAGTTCTTGGAAACAATATTTGTCAGCCACGGCACCGCTACCTATCTTTCCTCTAAGAAACTGTCCGAAAGGTTCGGCAGACGGGAAAAATACTCGTCCCGTTGAGGCATCTATAGTATAGCCGTCCACGAAATCGAAATAGCCATTGGGATTAGCCTTATTATTATTGTCCAAACGGTCAAGATTCATTAGTCTTACGAGCGGTGTGTTCTTTAATCCCGGTTCGGGAATGTATGTAAGATAAACTCCTGTCGTATCGCTCAAAATTTTAACGTCAAGCCGGAAGCGGTCTTTCTGTACTCTCGTGGCGTTGAGGGAATACACGTTTCTCATCATGAGCTTCCAGTTTGCCATAGACGGCACATTCGACGTGTTTTTCAATGCTTTTACAAACAGAGCCTGCGTATTGTCCTTGATGTCGGTTGAAAACTCTCCCACTTGGTAGTTTTGTCCGCGATAAGTGTATTCAAAAGCCACGGCAAGCACTTGGTCGGTTTGCAAAGCCGATTTCAAAGAAATATATCCCAAAGCCTTGTTCACCGTATATTCCGAAGAACTCAGCATACGTGCACTCTCAAGTTTTTCATAATCCGAGCCGCCCACAAAGTTTCCTATTCCGTCGAGTGTCGATGCCGTCAGGCTTATGTCTCTTGCGGCGGCGTAGCTCCCGGTTATGGTTGCAAAAAGATTGTTCGAAGTGTTTTGCGGCTGATCCTGCCCGTTGCCGCTCCAAAGAGCATTACCAATGTGGCGACTCTCACCAAGATCGGCAAAAGCCACTATGTTGCGCGTGTTGTTTGTAGCTCCCGTTTTATTCGTTACCCACACCTCCACACGGTTAATCTTTATGCCCGAAGTAATGTTGGGCAACTGCGCCATGGAGCGGTCGTAGTTGTCGCGGAAAAAGTGAGACAGAAAGAAATGGCGGTTTTCCTCGTAGTCGGCAGCCGATATTTCGAAAGGCGTAAGCTGATTGCCGCCGCTTGACTTTACCGAAGAGCTCGACGAGTTCTTTCTTGACACCACGCCCTGCAATTTCAGTTTGCCGAACTGCATGTCGGCTCTCACGCCAAACAATGATGAAGCTCCCTTAACCAGCGAAACATTCGACGGCATGGACACATTTCCGGCTTCGAGCAATTTTACTATTTCGTCTTCCTTTCCCTGATACGTCAACTTCAAGTCTTTCGAATCCACATCAAATGTGGCTTCGGTGTTATAGTTGAGCGTCATGTCCATCTTGTCTCCAATTCGTCCGTTGACGCTCAGGTTCACTTTTTCGTCAAAGTCGAAAGCAAACGTTTTACGGAATCGCAGCGGCAAAGTGGGATTGTCCACGCTCGTGGTATTGGCTCCAATCTTCAGTTCCGCCGACCCCTGGGTTTTTATCTGCACACCGCCGGGACCGAATATTTTTTCGGCAGGACCGAGACTGAAGTGCATGTCGGTGAAATCGAATTTGTCTTTACCTTCATTCTTGAAAAGTTCGCTGTTTTTGTTTGCGTAATATTTTTGCATGGACTGTTTCAAGCTCCAACGCATATATTCGTCGCGCGTAAGCAATACCGGAGTGTTGAGATAAGAATCGCCTATTTTCGTACCGAGACGATATCCGCCGCTTTCGTCAAGTTCGGCATCCTCTTTCATGTTTTTCGGAGTAACAAGGTCAATGGGGCGTTTCTTTATGTCGTCTTCGTTCCGCGGTGAGGTTTTGCTCACATCCACGCGCATGCGTCCCACACTGTCGCCCGTTTCCACGACATTCTGGGCTTCGGCTTTAATGCCGAAACCTGCAAGCGCAGCCACAAGGAGCACACACTTCAACAGCCAGTCGCGAAACAACGCCTTTTCCACTCCTCTTTTCTTCAAAAACAACTAAAGCATTTTCAATGCCCGCTTAATCATTTCCTCCACAGCCTGCACTTCGTTGTCGGCTTTCAGTATTGCACTCACGGCTTTCTGCGCCATCGGGGCGGGATAGCCCAGTGTTACGAGCGCGCCCACCGCTTCGTCGGCATTTTCATTGCGCGTGGAGCGTTCAGTTCCCGCGAGATTTCCCATTTCCACCTCGCCGTCGCCCGCAAGTTTGTCTTTCAAGTCCACAATTATGCGCTGCGCGGTTTTCAGTCCTATTCCTTTCACCGATTTCAAGGCACGCGAATCCTCGTTTGCCACAACCGTCCGCAGTTCTGCAGGAGCAAAAGCCGAAAGAATGGTGCGCGCGGTGTTGCCCCCAACACCCGACACCGAAAGCAGAGCCACAAACATTTCGCGTTCCTCACGCGAGGCAAATCCCCAGAGCACATAGGCATCCTCTCTGATGCTTTCGTAAACATACAGCTTTGCCTCCTTTTTATCTTTCAAAGAGTCGTATGTGGTAAGCGAAATATTCAGTCCGTACCCCACTCCGCCGGCTTCAATCACCGCCTGCGTGGGAACAAGTTCCGTCAGTTCGCCATGAATATATTCTATCATCGTTTTTTTCTTTTCTGCGTAATGAGACTTAATTTATAACGCACGATTTTATTACATATTGCATTTTCTCGGAATATATGGTACTAAAAATCCCGTGCCATGCCCGATGAGGCATTTCCGGGCTTGCACGCCCCGCATCCCGCTTGTTACGGCGTTTTATGGTAAACTTCTCGCAACGGACGTTTATTTTACTGCGTTATGCAAATTTCACAGCATTTTTTACGGTTTGTCCAAAATCAAAAACTGCTATTTTTGCGCCCTTATAAGTTTCTGATTATCAGCAATGCCGTTTTCGCAAAAAATATATGGCTCGTATTTTAAAATACAAGCCATATATTTCAAAACACAAGGCACATATTTTCGAAAAAGTCCCTTGTAATTTTTCTTGCGTGGGAAACGCGCTGAAAATTTTCCTGTACTTTCCCGAAATTCCGCGTATTTTTACTGCCCGTCCGGGACTTTCAGTCCTTGAACAAAGGCCACGCATCTGCAAGAGCCTGCATTGACGGAAACACTATGCCGGCTCCGGCTTCGCTGAGCATTTCGGGAGGCAGAGGACCGGTGTTCACCGCCACTGTGAATATCCCCGCAGCCACACCTGCCTTTACGCCGAGCGGCGCATTCTCTACCACTATTGCCTCATTGGGTTTGAGACCGCCCTTTTCCAATCCCTTGAGATAAGGTTCGGGCGAAGGTTTGCCATTGACAGTGTCGTGGCTCGACACAACAAGTTCCTTTTTGAAAAAACCGTGATAGCCGTGTTCCAAACGCGACAGCAGGGATTCCTGACCGCTTCCCGTTACCACGATAATCTTAAGTCCTTGCGCGCGCACCTTTTCGAGCAGCTCTTTTGCGCCCGGCATTTGCGGCGCTTCCTCGGGATAGGAATTGAACAACCTGCACTTTTCCTCGTAAATCCTATGCTTCTCCTCCGCCGTAGCATGTCGCCCCCAGAATCTTTGCGCAAAAATATCTATCGTGCCGTCTCCAGTGCGCCCTTCGTGCATGTAAGGCTCTTCGTCTGTGATGTTAAGCCCGAATTTGCGGCACACTTTTGCCCACGACTTTGCATGGCGGGGCATGGAATCGAACAGCACGCCGTCCATGTCAAACAACACGGCTTTAAGGTTCAAAGCCTTAAAGCCGTGGTTGCCGAGATATTCGTCAAGTTGCTTTTTATACATGATTATTCTTTGTCAAGACGGGCGCGGATGGCTTCGCTCTCCTTTTCATAACCGGGTTTGTTGAGCAAAGCAAACATGTTTTTCTTGTAAGCCTCAACACCCGGCTGGTTGAAGGGATTAACGCCGATAATGTTGCCGCTCACACCGCAGGCACGTTCAAAGAAATAAATAAGCTGACCTATGTAACGCTCGGAAAGCTTGGGAACAATCACGCGGATGTTGGGAACTCCGCCGTCCACATGAGCGAGACGGGTGCCGAGTTCGGCCATTTTGTTTACTTCGTCTACTCTGCGACCCTCGAGGAAGTTCAAACCGTCAAGGTTTTCGTCATCGTGGGGGAAGAGAACCTTATGGTCAACCTCTTCAACGCTCAACACGGTTTCGAAAATAGAACGCTCGCCCTCCTGAATCCATTGTCCCATGGAATGAAGGTCGGTGGTAAAGTCAACAGATGCCGGGAAAATGCCCTTGTTGTCCTTGCCTTCGCTCTCACCATAGAGCTGTTTCCACCATTCTGCCATAAAATGAAGTTTGGGTTGGAAATCGGCAAGGATTTCTATCTTCTTGCCCTCGCTATACAAGGCATTGCGCACAGCAGCATACTGAAGGCAGATGTTTTGTTCGAAAGGAACATCGGCAGCTGCGGCTTTCTCTATGTCGCAAGCACCGGCAACAAGTTCGTCTACATCGAAACCTGCGCAAGCTATGGGAAGAAGACCCACGGGAGTGAGCACCGAGAAACGTCCGCCCACGTTGTCGGGAATTACGAACGATGTGTAGCCTTCCTTGTCGGCTGTGGTACGTGCAGCACCCTTGTGCGCATCGGTTATGGCTACTATCACCTTGCGGGCAACCTCTTTGCCTCTCTGGTCTTCGCACTGCTTTTTGAGCAAACGGAATGTGAGAGCGGTTTCAGTGGTTGTTCCCGATTTTGAAATATTTATAACGCCGAACTTCTTGTCTTTAAGATATTCGGTAAGTTCGAAAAGATAGTCTTCGCTAATGCTGTTACCCGCAAAAAGCACCGTTGGGTTCTTCTTGTCATTCACAAGCCACGAAAGAGTATTGGAAAGAGATTCGATCACAGCTCTTGCGCCGAGATAACTTCCGCCTATGCCTGCCACAACAATAGTGTCGCATTCTTTGCGCAGGGTTGCCGCGCAATCTTTTATGGCTTGCAGGTCAGCCTTACTTATTGAAGAAGGAAGATGAAGCCATCCGAGGAAATCGTTCCCGGGACATGTGCCCGCTTCAAGGGTTTTCTGGGCTTCAACAGCCTTGTTCTGCATTTCGGCAAGAGTGGAATCCTTGACGAATTGGCTTGCCTTTGAAAAATCCAAACTAATAGTTTTCATTTTGCTGTTTTATTTTGTTTTGTTATGTTCATCTTAGAGAATCCGTAAGCAGTTTAATCTCGAGCGCAGGCGACACGTGATTGTAAAGAATGTCGTAAACGGCGTAGAGAATAGGCATGTTCACCATGAACTGCCGGTTGATTATATACAAACACTTTGTGCCGTAATATCCTTCCGCAACCATTTCCATTTCTATCTGGGCACTCTTAACGCTATATCCCTTTCCAATCATCGTGCCGAACTCTCTGTTGCGACTGAAATTGGAATATCCCGTAACCAAAAGGTCGCCGAGATAAGCAGTAGCGTAAACGTCGCGATTTATAGGGTAAACGGCTTTGAGAAACCTGTTCATTTCTTTCACGGCATTGGAAATCAACACTGCCTGAAAGTTATCGCCGTAGCCAAGTCCCTTGCAAATGCCGGCGGCTATGGCATAAACGTTCTTAAGCACCGTGGCGTATTCAATACCTACCACATCGGTGTTGACAGAAGTCTTGATGTATGAACTGGAAAGGAAATCCGCGAGCGCACGTCCCAACTGTTTGTCAATACATCCTATGGTGAGATAAGTGAGTCTGCCGAGAGCCACCTCTTCCGCATGGCTCGGTCCGCTTATCACCGCGAGTTGGTTGTCGGGTACGTTATAGATTTGACGGAAATACTCTGTAACCACCAAATCTTCGTCGGGAACGATGCCTTTTATGGCTGTTACAACAAACTTGTCGGTCAGCGGAGTTTTCAATTTCTTCAGGCTGCTTTTCAGATAGGGCGACGGGGTTACGAAAATCACCGTGTCGCTTTTCGAAACAATGTCGTTTATGTCGCTGCTGAAGTTTATGCCTTCCACATCGAACTTTGCCATTGTAAGATAGTGCGGGTTGTGTCCCAAACGCCTGAATTCGTTTATGGCATCCTTTGAGCGCACAAACCAATTAAGCGCACCGCAATTTTCCATTATTATCTTGGCAATTGCAGTAGCCCAGCTTCCGCTGCCCACAAGTCCTATTCTTCCGCAACCAGACATTATATATATTATAGTATATACAGCGCAGGGGTTAGGCAAGTTTTGCAGTCCACGCTGCCACTTCGTCAACCGAAGGCTTCTTTATTTCAAGTTTGTATTTCTTGATTATTTCGCCTATCTGCATTTGTATTTTCTGCGGGTTCACGTCTTTCAAGTCGGCAACCATGTTATAGCCTGCCTTTTGCAGTATCGGCACGAGTTCTTCAGCCACACCGATTGCCGCATATTTGTCTGCGGAGTCGCGCTGAGGCTTTGCTTCGGGACGCATCTGCGGGAACAGGAGAACTTCCTGTATTGTTGTCTTGCCGGTCATGAGCATTACCAGTCGGTCTATGCCTATGCCTATGCCGCTTGTGGGAGGCATGCCGTACTGCAAGGCACGCAGGAAATCCTGGTCTATAACCATTGCCTCGTCGTCGCCTTTGTCGGCAAGACGCATCTGTTCCTTGAAACGTTCTTCCTGATCTATCGGGTCGTTAAGCTCGGAATAGGCGTTTGCCAACTCTTTTCCGTTGACCATGAGTTCGAAACGTTCGGTTAGTCCGGCTTTTGAGCGGTGCATCTTGGTAAGCGGCGACATTTCCACGGGATAATCGGTGATGAACGTGGGCTGGATGTATGTACCTTCGCAGAACTCGCCGAAAATTTCGTCAATCATCTTGCCCTTTCCGTAGGTTTCGTCCACCTGTTCCAGATTCAGCTTCTTGCAAACCTCGCGTATTTCTTCCTCGCTCTTGCCTTCGAGGTCGCAGCCCGTTTTTTCTTTTATGGCTTCGAGTATTGGCAAACGGCGATAAGGAGCTTTGAAGCTTACAATGTTGCCGTCTATCTCGCGCTCAGGCTTGCCGTTAACCGCTATGCAAACCGTTTCGAGCAGTTTCTCGGTAAACGACATCATCCAATTGTAATCCTTATAGGCAATATAGAATTCGAGACAGGTAAACTCGGGATTGTGGTTACGATCCATGCCCTCGTTGCGGAAATTCTTGCCAATTTCGTAAACGCCTTCGAATCCGCCCACAATGAGACGCTTCAAATACAGCTCCGTGGCTATACGCATGTACATATCCACATTGAGCGCGTTGTAATGAGTGATGAACGGGCGCGCGCTTGCTCCGCCGGGAATGCTTTGAAGCGTAGGAGTTTCCACTTCCGTGGCTCCAATGGCGTTGAGTTCCTTGCGAATGGTATTAATCACCGTGGCTCTCTGCACGAAAGTCTCCTTTACACCCTTGTTTACTATAAGGTCAACATAACGTTGGCGATAGCGCAGTTCGGCATCGTCAAAGCTGTCGTATGTTTTGCCGTCTTTTTCTTTCACAACAGGCAGCGGCTTGAGGCTCTTGGACAAAAGCTTCAGTTCTTCGGCATGCACGGATATTTCGCCGGTCTGAGTGCGGAACACATAACCTTTCACGCCCACAAAATCGCCGAAATCGAGCAGACGTTTGAAAACCACGTTGTAAAGGTCCTTGTTTTCGGACGGGCAAATGCCGTCGCGGGTTACATAGACCTGTATTCTGCCCTTGGAATCCTGAATTTCTATGAAACTCGCCTTGCCCATTATGCGGCGGCTCATCATTCTGCCGGCAATACATACCTGTCGCGGCTCGGCGTTTTCGTCAAAGTTTTCCTTTATATCTGTTGAAAAAGCATTCGTGGGGTATTCTTCGGCAGGATAAGGGTCTATGCCCAATTTCTTCAGCTCCGCCAAACTCTCACGGCGGTTTATCTCCTGCTCACTCAAATCTAATACGTTCATTTTTGCACTATAATGTGATTTTACCTGCAAAATTACGAAATTCTTTCCGATTGCCCCCAACATAACGGCATTCATGTGTCAATTGTTACCAAGCTTTCACCAATGGAAACTTCATTTAGCAATCCGCAGACAGAATCATCCGTGATTCGTTCCCTGCAGTCCGACAAACTAACAACATGTTGCCGCGCAGAGAATGAATATTTTTTCACTCCCAACGGTTTTCGCGCACTTGAAAACTGTGTTTTCGGACGGTCTTATAAGTTATTGTGAATCAAAGGTGTGCAAATGGTCAAAAATACAAGGCACTTATTTCAAAACATAAGGCACATATTTTAAAATATATGGCTTGTATTTTTTGCGATAAGCCTTATGTTTTTTTCGGGGTACGGAAAAGCTATAAAAGAAGTTCGTTTTGGCGCATCGAAAAGACTTCTTGTTTTTGTCGTAAACGGTGGCATTTACTACCGTGCGGGAGGTACAGAGACAAAAAAATACCGCAACCCGGAAAAGTTGCGGTATTCTGTTATGTTTATTGCTCTAAAATCAGTTGTTCTCGGGACGAAGTTTGCGAACAGTCTCGCCTGTGCGCCACATTTCGCTGTTGTGGATAGCCTCAAGCTCTTTGTTCAATTTCTCGCGATAGTCGGGTTTTGAATTGCTATCGATAGAAATCTGCGCTTCATTGCCGGTGGCAACGCTTTCATAGAGTTTCTCCATTACAGGTTTGATGGCATCGTGGAACGGACCCATCCAGTCGAGCGCACCGCGCTGTGCGGTTGTGGAGCAGTTGGCATACATCCAGTCCATACCGTTTTTGCCTACCATAGGAAGAAGACTCTGTGTGAACTCTTCAACTGTTTCGTTGAATGCCTCGGAGGGAGTGTGTCCGTGGCTGCGGAGAGTTTCGTATTGTGCGAGGAACATTCCCTGCACTGCGCCCATCAATGCGCCGCGTTCGCCGGTAAGGTCGCTGTAGGTCTCACGTGTGAACGTTGTTTTGAACATATAGCCCGAGCCAATGCCTATACCCATTGCCATGGTGCGCTCTTCAGCCTTGCCGGTTGCGTCCTGGAACACAGCGTATGAGCTGTTGATGCCGCGCCCTTCGAGGAAGAGTGAACGAAGTGAGGTGCCCGAACCCTTGGGAGCTACCATGATTACGTCTACATCTGAGGGAGGAACAACGTTGGTGCGTTCCTTGTATGTAATGGCGAAGCCGTGTGAAAAATAGAGGGCTTTGCCTTTGGTTACATACTTTTCGATTTTGGGCCACATCTCAATCTGTGCAGCATCGCTCAGAAGCATGCAGATGATTGTGCCTTTCTCGGCAGCCTCTTCAACAGAGAAAAGAGTTTCGCCGGGCACCCAGCCGTCAGCAACACATTTATCGTAAGTTTTGCTCTTGCGCTGACCAACAATTACATTGAAACCGTTGTCGCGAAGGTTCAAAGCCTGACCCGGACCTTGAATACCATAACCAAGAACTGCGATGGTTTCGTCTTTCAGAACCTCACGAGCCTTGCTCAAAGGAAATTCTTCACGCGTTGCAACATCTTCTACAACGCCGCCAAAGTTAATCTTTGCCATTTTGTTTTTGTTTTTGCGTCTCCTCTTCGCCCTTGGGCGGGAGACATGTTATACATGTTTATTTTGTTCTTATTTGAATGTCATGCGGCAGGAACATATTTTCTTTTCCCTGCCGGTCTCGTCTTCCCGAGGCAGCATGCGCACCTCCACATCCCAGATCCCGGGCGAAACACACTGCTTGTAGAGTGCAAGAGAATCACCGTAAAGAGCCTCGCCATGGTAGGCAATCTCAAGATTCGCCAAAGGGTGACCGGTATATTGCTCCTGCGGGAAAAGATCGAGCATGTGCTCGATATATCTAATGCTGTTGACGTGGCGGTTTATGTCAATATCGCTGTAATAGGCGGTAATGACACGCGAGGGTTCGGATTCCTTCACCCTGATGCGCGAATTGTCGGAAACTTGGCATATCTTTTCGTCATCAATCCACTTGGCGAATCCGCCGTCGGGGAGATTCTCAAGATTCACAGGCATACGGGTCTCCATGTTTATGAGAGCCCACGTGGTATAAGCATAGCCGTAAGCCGTATTGTCGGGACGGAGAATGGCAAAACATCTGTCGGTGAAAGTGCGATAGATATTGCGAATCCAAGTATCAACAGCGTATTTTTCGTTTACCTTGGGCATTTCGTTCATGCTGATTGTCATGCGCGATAGAACCCACGCCATGTTTTGCGGCATGAGTTGCTTCATTCCGAATCCGTGACTGTCGGCGTGCATTCCCGCAGCGGCGAGAATTCTTTTGCCGAGTTCCTGCCACGCCAACGCACCTGTGAAATCTTCTGTGAAAGGTTCCACGGTATATTCGAATTTGCTCGATTTGCCCAACTGTTTCATTTGAAAAGTTACTCCTCCGACTGCAAACGCGCTCTGTTGCGATGGAGCAGATACTCCGTTACGAACTCACGCTTACTCTTGGTTACGGCAATGGAACCGGAATGGACAAACTGCAAAATGCAATCGAGCACCTTAAGATGTTTGTACAAACTGTTTATTTCTTCGGTAACTCCTTCCATAGAGACAATGGAATAAGTGGAATTGACTTCCACGAACTTAGCTCCGTAAGTGCGGATTTCTTTTGAGATTTGTCTGTTCTCAAGTACCACGGGCGTTGAAAGTTTGAACAATGCCGTTTCGAGAGTAAAGATGTCGTCCTCGGTGAAAAAGCTTGCAGAGACCACATCTATTATCTTCTCTATCTGCTTGGCTATTTTCTCGATTACAAGTTCTGTTGAGTAGCATGTTATGGTATATCTGTGCAGACCTTCAATGCTCGAAGCCGATACGTTGAGACTCTCGATGTTCACCTGACGGCGCGTAAAGACAGTAGTAATGTGATTGAGCACGCCGGGGAGGTTCTCGGAGAATATTATAAGTGTATATAATGTTTCGTCTGATTGCATGATTGAGTAACTTTCTACGTTTATTTTAGTTCGAGCAACATATCGTCCACATCATGTCCGGGACAGCACATGGGAAGTACGTTCTCTTCTTCAGCCACTACCGTTTGCAAGAGATAAGGACCGTCGGTTTCTATCATTTCCTTCACAGCATCCGCAAGATCTTTGCGATCAATCACCGTGCGACAGGGAATGTTGTAAGCGGAAGCTATCTTTTCGTAATCAGGATTCATCATCCGCGTAAACGAATACCTTGACTCAAAGAACAACTGCTGCCACTGGCGAACGTTGCCAAGGTAATTGTTGTTCATTAATATGATTTTCACGGGCGAATGCTGCTCCATAATCGTGCCGAATTCCTCTATCGTCATCTGCAAACCGCCATCGCCGGTAAAGAAACAGACAGTTCTTTCGGGAGCTGCGAATGTTGCGCCTATGGCAGCGGGAAGTCCGAATCCCATAGTGCCCATGCCGCCGGAAGTAACAATACTGTTGTTTTTGGAAAACTTGAAATAACGCGCCGACATCATTTGATTCTGCCCGACATCCGTTACAAGAATCGCTTCGTTATTTGTGGCTTTCGTAACAACATTGATAACTTCGCCCATGTGAAGCGGACCTTCTGCAGGATGTATTTCGCGGTTTATTACTTTTTCCTCTTCTATCTTTTGGAATTGCTCGAAACTTTCGCGCCAAGCCTTATGATTTCCCGGCTTCAAGAGTTTTATTACCTCGGCAAGCGTTTCCTTGCAATCGCCAAGCACAGGAACATCAACAGCAACATTCTTGTTTATCTCCGAAGGGTCTATATCAAAATGAATTTTCTTTGCGCGACCGGCATAAGTACTTAGTTTTCCCGTAATACGGTCGTCAAAGCGCATTCCAACTGCTATAAGCAAATCGCACTCCTGGGTCTTTACGTTTACGGCATAGCTTCCGTGCATTCCGAGCATCCCAACATTTAACGGATGACTGCTCGGCAGCGCAGAAAGACCAAGTAAAGTGCAACCTGCGGGAGCATCTATTTTTTCAATGAACTCTTGCAGTTCTTTTTGTGCTCCGCCCAACTGCACACCCTGTCCCACAAGTACGAGAGGCTTACAGCTTTCGTTTATAAGTTGTGCCGCTTCTTTAATAGATTCCGGGGTATGTTCGGGTACAGGCTGGTAACTGCGAATGAAGTTTATATTTCTTTTTTCGTATTCTGCCAGTTCTGTTTGCGCGTTCTTCGTGAAATCAAGAACAACAGGTCCCGGACGTCCGCTACGAGCTATATAAAATGCGCGGCTTACAGCCCATGCCACTTTCTCGGCACTTCTTATCTGATAAGCCCATTTCGATATTGGCTGCGCAATATCAACTACATCACATTCCTGAAAGGCATCGGTTCCCAAAGCACCCACTCCTACTTGTCCGGTAATAACTACCATTGGAGTGCTGTCCATCATGGCATCGGCGATGCCCGTTATGGTATTTGTGGCACCCGGTCCGCTCGTTGCTATAGCCACACCAACTTTTCCGCTTACGCGGGCATAGCCTTCGGCAGCATGCGCGGCAGCCTGCTCATGACGCACAAGAATATGATTTATCTGCTTTCCCTGATAATCGTAAAGCTTGTCATACACCGGCATTATGGCTCCGCCGGGATAACCAAACACCGTAGTTACTCCTTCGTCTATTAAGGAGCGTATGAGAATCTCTGCGCCGGTAATCAATTCACTTCCCATTTCATTCGTCTTTGAGAATTCTTACACCACCTTTGTCGGCAGAGCTAACCATTGCAGCATAAGCACGCAAAGCTTTCGACACCGTGCGATTACGTTTCAAAGGCACCTGCGGACGTGCCTCGAGTTCTTCGTCTGAAAGGAGAACTTTTATAGAACGTTCGGGAATGTTTATTTCGATAATGTCTCCGTCTACTATTTTCCCTATTGCCCCGCCGGATGCAGCCTCAGGCGAAATATGTCCTATGCTCAATCCGGATGTTCCGCCACTGAAACGTCCGTCGGTAATCAAGGCACATTCTTTACCAAGATGAATACTCTTTATATAAGATGTGGGATAAAGCATTTCCTGCATGCCGGGACCGCCTTTAGGTCCTTCATGAGTTATCACAACCACATCACCGCTCTTTATTTTTCCGCCAAGGATTCCCTCACAAGCTGCTTCCTGCGAATCGAACACCTTTGCAGGACCTTTGAAATGCCAAATGGATTCGTCCACCCCCGCAGTTTTCACCACGCAACCGTCCTTGGCTATATTACCAAAGAGAACAGCAAGACCACCATCCTTTGAGTAAGCATGCTCAAGGTCGCGAATGCAACCTTCTGCGCGATTATCGTCAAGAGTTTCCCACTGCGCATCTTGCGAGCCCATGGTTGTGGTGAATTTTCTGCCCGGTGCGCTATGATATATGCGCGAAGCCTCCGGGTCTATTTCTTTCTTTGTTATATCGTATTTCGAAATTGCTTCTCCAAGTGTCATGCCGTCAACACGCTTTACTGAAGTGTCGAGCAATTCACCCTTTGCCAATTCGCCCAAAATGCCGAGAATACCGCCTGCACGGTTACAGTTTTCCACGGAGTACTTCTGCGTATTCGGGGCAAGCTTGCAAAGACACGGCACTCTGCGACTCAAAGCGTCTATGTCCTTCATCTTAAAGTCCACACCGCCTTCGTTTGCCACGGCAAGAAGATGAAGAACAGTATTTGTAGATCCTCCCATTGCTATATCAAGAGACATGGCGTTCAAAAAGGCTTCTCTTGTGGCTATACTACGCGGAAGAACGCTCTCATCGCCTTCGCCATAATATTTATATGCATTCTCAACAATCAGTTTTGCTGCGTCCTTGAACAGTTGAATTCTATTGACGTGTGAAGCAAGTATTGTTCCGTTTCCCGGCAATCCGAGACCTATTGCCTCGGTCAGAGAATTCATTGAGTTAGCCGTAAACATTCCCGAACAGCATCCGCATCCGGGGCAGGCATGCTCTTCTATTTCATTGAGTTCGTCCAGTGAAACGCTTTTATCCGCACCTTTCACCATTGCAGTGATAAGATCAATATTCTGATTGTTCCATCTGCCGGCTTCCATAGGTCCGCCCGACACGAAAACAGTTGGAATATTAAGTCTCATGGCTGCCATGAGCATTCCGGGGGTTATCTTGTCGCAATTACTTATACATACAAGCGCATCTGCCTTGTGTGCGTTAACCATATACTCCACGGAGTCAGCTATCAAATCGCGAGACGGAAGAGAATAAAGCATTCCGTCATGCCCCATTGCTATACCGTCGTCAATAGCTATGGTATTGAATTCGGCAGCATAGCAACCGAGTTTTTCTATTTCTTTCTTTACAAGCTGACCTGCCTCATGAAGGTGCGTATGTCCCGGCACAAACTGCGTAAACGAGTTGGCTATCGCAATGATAGGCTTTCCAAACTGCTCACGTTTCATTCCCGTGGCAACCCACAGGGCACGCGAACCGGCCATTTTTCTTCCTTCTGTGGAGAAGGCGCTTCTTAGTTGTATTTTCATCTTTTCAGTCATTACCTTGTCCTATACGGAGTATATATGCAATATCTATGTCATTAGCAAAAGTAGGTATTTGAGGGCGAAAAAACAAACAAAAACGGATGATTTAACGAATTTCTGCGATATTAACTGACAAAATAACACACCATGGCGGCAAACGTGCAAACTTTTGCAATCAACTATAAACAGTACTTGACAAAACTATACACACATGTCCGCACATGATTACCGCTTGCGGTTTTGCGGTTTTATGTTTCCGTATAGCCGAAACTTTCCATATTTTTGCAGCATATTATTTTCAAGATATGAATCTTACAGATGCAATTCCTTTGCGACATTCCGTGAGAAGTTACACGGAAAAGCCGGTTGAAACCGAGAAACTCGCCATTTTGGAGAAGGAGATGGAAAAGTATAACGCCAGAAACGGCATATGCATGAAACTTGTCAAAGACGACCCTTCGGTTTTCAAAAGTTTTCTTGCCCGCTACGGAAAATTTCGCAACATATATAATTGTGTGGTGGTTGCCATGCCGTCCGCGCTTGCAAACGGCGAGGAACTTTGCGGATATTTCGGCGAACGAATAGTTCTGCTTGCGCAAACGCTCGGGCTGAACACCTGTTGGGCGGGACTTACATTCAGCAAAAAAGCGGCAAAAAAGTATCTTCTGCCCCACCAACGACTTTTGGCAGTCATAGCCTTGGGATATGGCGAATCGCAGGGCAAACCTCATAAATCGAAAACCTATTCGGACGTATGCAATGCGGTATGTCCGCCGCAATGGTTCGCAAAAGGCGTGGAAGCCGCCCTACTCGCGCCCACGGCTTTGAACAAACAAAATTTCAGGATTTCGCTTCCCGACAACGGTAAACCGATGTTTTCCACAGGCAGAGGCATGTACTCGCAAATCGATTTGGGTATTATAAAATGCCATTTCGATTTGGCTGCGGGCATTGCTCCCGATTCATCGTCCGAAAGCGAATTTTAATATCGAAACGGGATAAATTTTTCCGTGCATGCCGACACCGAAAAAACATAAGGCATGTAATAAAAAATACAAGGCACTTGTTTTAAAATAAGTGCCTTGTATTTTAAAATATATGGCTTGTATTTTTAGTCTTTACAAGTTCTTGAAATTCAACAACTCACAAAAGCCCTAAAAATTCGCTTTTTATTTCTTGTCAGATTGGGGATTTGCCTTCTCCAACAGATAGGAAACGAACGGTGTGAGATATTTTTTTGCAAATTCCACATTATAAATCTGTTTTCCTATGCCGCCGCCCATGCCTTCAAGGGCAAGAACGCTATATTCGGGCGCGTTTGTCAGAGCTTTAGCCTTTGCGGCAACAGCATCATAGCGTGCCTGTTTTTCGGCATCGGTTTGAGACATGGCGGCAATGTCCATCAGTTCGTTCACAACCTGCGCGGTGGCTCCCAACTTCAAAATCCACGGGCAGATGTCCTCATGAAACAGCGACAGTTCCTTGATTGAAGAATATTTCATGCCGTTCAGGAACTTGCAATTCTTGGCAATGTTCTCAAGAACAGCCTTCAACTGCGATGCATCGCCGCCGTTTTTATAAGCATTCACCATTGCGCCGAACTCTTCGGGGTCGTTAATGCGCAAATAAGGTATTACGCTTTCGAGAGCCGGGGCAAACTGCTTGCCGACTACCGCTGGAAGAGCGGCTTTCCAACTTTCCACACTGTTAAACTCGCTGTTGTTCCACGCATAATCGGCTATGCTGAAAAGAGGTATCTTGGCAATTTCGCCCTGCTGCATAGGATTGCTCAGCAATGAGGCGCAATGCTCAAGATGCTTGGGAAGAGTGGATTTACTCTCTATTGACGGCATATCGACAAAGTTGGAATACATATCGGCAGGGAAAGTCCACGCATCGGCATTGTCATTGCACGGATAATTCCACCACCATGCCACGCCTCTTCCAAAGTCGGTTTCTATCACATTCAAGTCTGTATTGTTTGGAACGCTCCATGTGGCTTTGCCGGTGATATATACTTGAGTTTTGTGGGGAGTATTCGACAGAGCCTTATAGAAATTAACTCGCGTTTGAGGCTTCTCCCAACCGTAAGCATAAAGTTGCGGTACAAAATGCAGGGGCTTCAACGTATCGGCAGGTACTGCGCCCTTAAAATTCCACTTCTTGTCCATGGCATTCTGCAAATCGGTGAGACGTTTTGCATTAAGCGCAAGCGTGGGAGCATCGGTGGGCACACCTACATCGTCAACAAACACGGCAAACTGGCGAACGCCCAAATCGTGCATGAGTTCGAACTTACCGATTATGCGATCTATCACATTGTCATCGTTGCCAGTGAAAGCCTTTCCCGGATGAATAGCCCAAATAAAGTTAACTTTCGTGGCAGCCGACACTTCGCATATCTCTTTCATGTTGTCGGCTGTGAAACATCCCATTGATTTCTGCTCATCCGTGAGTGTGGAGGGATAAGGTTTGTCCCAATACTGCGAATGATAGGCATCACTCTTGGCACCATACATATAGGAGTTCATTTTATTGCGCATCATAAAATGAAGAAGGTCCTTGGTTACGGCAACCGAGTAAGGCATTCCGTAATACCCCTCTATGACACCGCGATCTTTGATGTCGGCATAATCGTAAATGTTTACGCACTGAAGATTATCATTCCCGTTGTCGAGCATTTGCTCCAAACTTGCCAGTCCAAAGAACACCGCGTTTGTATTCTCGCCCAAAATCACGAGCTTAGCCAATCCTTTGTCGGACGTAAGCGACAGAATGTGGCGGTCGAACTTTTTGTTGCCGAATATGTCGCGTTTCAGCGCAAGCTTTTTTGCAGCCTTGTCAGCCACACCCTTCGAACCGTTCACGCCGAGGTATATGGTGGCACTGCCCTTTATTGCCTTCTTTGCAAAAACGGCTTTTATGCCATGCTCTCGCAACACTTCGGTTGCTCTCGCCATTGTAGGCATGTCGATAGCCTTTTCCGCAACAACCGTAACAGTAGGCGTGAAACGGCATGTGCCTTCGGTTTTTACCTGTTCCTGCGGAACGGGATGAATGTCATAGACCTTTTGCGCGGAAACTCCGATGCCCGCAAACAAAAGGCATATTGAAATAATTTTTCGTAAGTTGTACATTCTATGATATGGTTTTGTTTTCGTATGAATTCTGTTGCAAATTTAATGATTTATAAACAATTCGTCCGTTTGCAGCATGTCAAAACGCTAAAGTGCCGTTTTTACGTAATTTCATCTCACATAAAAAAAAACACGTTTCGGGACAAGAAAGCCCTGTTTCCGAAAACGCGAAAAAACACATGGCTTATCGTAAAAAATACAAGGCACATATTTTAAAATAAGTGCCTTGTATTTTTTGCCTTTTCAAGTCTCTGACACACAGCAACTTACAAAACAAGTATAATAACCCGTAATCTTCTGATTTTTAGTAGGTTGACAAAAACCGGAAAGTAATGGTGTGCCGGAGTAGCCGTTTACTCTGCCGCAAGTTTATGCAACTTATCCTCCGTAAGGCGATAAGTCTTCCAGTCATCCATTGACACGGCTCCCATGGAGTGATAAAAATCTATGCTCGGCTGATTCCAGTTGAGGCAAACCCACTCCATCCTGCCACATCCGCGTTTAACGGCTGTTTTCACGAGTTCCAGGAACAAAGCCTTGCCGTAACCCTTGCCGCGATGCTCGGGATAAACGTAAAGATCTTCGAGATACAATCCCGCCTTGCCCACAAAAGTGGAAAAGTTATGGAAATAGAGCGCGAAACCAACCTCCCTGCCGTTATCCATTGCGAAAATCACTTCGCCTATACCCTTTTCAAACAACCACTCGTCAAGAAGTTCTTCTGTGGCAAGCACTTCATTTTCCATTTTCTCGTATTTGGCAATGCCCCTGATAAACGCAAGAATCAAAGGCACGTCTTTTCTTTCGGCTTTTCTTATTGTCATAATTCTCTTAATATATCCGTGAAACCCAATTAACGGTTTTATAACAAAAACGCCCGCTGACATTTCAGCAGGCGTCTGTTTGTTGGGATACCCGGACTCGAACCAGGAAAGGCAGGACCAGAATCTGCAGTGTTACCATTACACCATATCCCAAACATTATCGGACTCATCCCGAATCCGCATGCAAAAGTAAGGACTTTATTTGAAACCGCAAAATTTTACGTACATTTTCTCGAAAATATTTTTCGACGTTCTTGTTTTCAAACATTATTTAAGGGCTTTCAAGATGGTATATCCGCAAAAACATATACCTTTGCAGCCAATACATATAAATAATAGATGGACAATACTAAAGAATTACTCAAAAACATCATTGAAGGTATTCAAGACAAGAAAGGAAGCAATTTGGTAGTGGTGGATCTCACCGGAATAGAAACGAGTATCTGCCAATACTTTGTAATATGTCAGGGAAATTCAGCCAATCAAACCACCGCCATAGCCAAATCGGTGGGCGACAAATTGCGTGAAAACTGCGCCACCAAGCCGTTTGCCGTTTCGGGAGTGGAAAACGGTCAGTGGATAGCCATGGATTACAACGACATCTTCGTTCATATTTTCCAACCCGAAGAACGCGAGTTCTACGACCTCGAACACCTTTGGGCGGATGCCTCGCTTACACAAATTCCCGACGTTGAATAAACAAGACATGAATCCACAAAACCCAAGACAAAAGCAGAATATGCCCAAATTCAATTTGAATTGGGTGTATTTCTTAATATTAGGCGCGCTCGCCTTTCTGTATTTCAGCGGAGTTGGAGGCGGAAGCAGCGTAGACCGCGAAGTTGATTACACCACTTTCAAAAGCTATGTTTCGAAAGGCTACGCAAAGCGCATGGAAGTGAACAAAGGCGACGGCACATTAAAGATGTTTGTTGACGGTAAACACATTCGCGATGTTTTCGGTCAGGACTCCAAGTCAACCGGCAAGGCTCCTACCGTTACCACCAAGTATCCTTCGGTTGACAAAGTGGAAGAATTTGTTGACAGCGAAACGAAAGCCGGACACTTCAAGGGACATGTTTCCTACATTCAGGACTCCAACATGTTTTGGAACATAATAATAAACCTCCTGCCCATATTGCTGTTAGTGGCTTTATGGATGTTTTTCATGCGCCGAATGGGAAGCGGCGGAGGAAACGGCGGAGTGTTCAGCGTAGGCAAGAGCAAAGCGCAACTGTTTGAGAAAAAACAAGGAAAACACATAACTTTCAAAGATGTGGCAGGGCAGGAAGGAGCAAAAAGAGAGGTTCAGGAAATTGTGGACTTCCTTAAAAATCCGAAGAAATATACTGATCTCGGCGGCAAGATACCAAGAGGCGCACTTCTTGTGGGACCTCCGGGAACCGGTAAGACTCTTCTTGCAAAAGCTGTGGCAGGCGAAGCCGATGTTCCGTTCTTTTCGATTTCGGGAAGCGACTTTGTGGAAATGTTTGTGGGCGTTGGCGCAAGCCGCGTAAGAGACTTGTTCCGTCAGGCAAAGGAAAAAGCTCCGTCGATAATCTTTATAGACGAAATCGATGCCGTTGGTCGCGCAAGAGGAAAGAACCCGTCAATGGGCGGAAACGATGAACGCGAAAACACATTGAACCAATTGCTCACCGAAATGGACGGCTTCAGCCCCAACTCGGGTGTAATAGTCATGGCAGCAACTAACCGCGTGGACATACTTGACAAAGCATTGCTTAGAGCCGGTAGGTTTGACCGCCAAATCCATGTGGATCTTCCTGACTTGAATGAAAGGAAAGCCATATTCCTTGTGCACATGAAACCATTGAAGATGGACCAAAGCGTTGACGTTGATTTAATGGCAAGACAGACTCCCGGATTTTCAGGAGCAGACATAGCCAACGTTTGTAACGAGGCAGCACTAATTGCAGCGCGTAATAACAAACATGCAATAGAAATGCAGGATTTCCTTGACGCTGTTGACAGAATAATCGGCGGTTTGGAAAAGAAAACAAAGGTAATGACACAGGAAGAAAAGCATTCCATTGCTCTCCACGAGGCAGGTCATGCCACCATTTCCTGGTTTCTGCAATACGCAAGCCCGCTTGTCAAAGTTACAATCGTTCCTCGCGGACAAGCTCTCGGAGCGGCCTGGTATCTTCCCGAAGAACGTAACATTACAACCAAAGAACAAATGGAAGACGAGATATGTGCCACGCTCGGAGGACGCGCTGCCGAAGAACTTTTCACGGGACATATTTCGACAGGTGCACTCAACGATTTGGAAACTGTTACCAAACGCGCGTACGGAATGGTTGCCTATCTCGGCATGAGCGAAAAGCTCTACAACCTGTGCTACTACAACAATCAAGAATACCAATTCGAAAAACCTTATTCCGAGAAAACCGCAGAAACAATAGACAGCGAGGTTTCCGCTCTCATTTCCCGCCAATACGAAAGGGCGAAACAATTGCTCGAAGAACATAAAGAGGGACACGCAAAGCTGGCTGCCCTACTCGAAGAGCGTGAAGTGATTTTCGCCAAAGACGTCGAAGGAATTTTCGGTAAACGTCCGTGGATAAGTCGTGCTGACGAAATTTTGCAGGACGAGCAGGAGCAGATGTCAAAGGGTTCTTCAAATGCGGACGACAAAGATTCTTCAAACGAAGAATCAAGCGAAAGTAAACAAGACAAAGAAGATAAGCAATGAGTAACCTTGCCACACGCACAATATCGGGAGTGCTGTTTGTAATAATAACCGTTGCAGCCATTTATTGCGGCGCAGTATCGTTCGTAGTGTTTTTCGCCGCCATTTCGGCGGTATGCGTGTGGGAATTCTGCACTCTTGTCAACTCGCGAAAAGGTTTGCAGGTGAACCGCATGATTTGCACCGTGGCAGCAGTCTATCTGTTTCTTGCAGTCATGGCTTTCAACACAGCCGCCGTGGGAGGAATGATTTTCGTACCCTATGTTTTGACCACCGTATATCTGCTTATAAGCGAACTGTATCTCAAACGCCCCAATCCGTTCGAGAATTGGGCAATGGCTTTTGCCTCGCAATTATACATAGCTCTGCCGGTGGCATTAATCAATGTCGTTGCTTTCCGCACAAATCCATACTACGCAAGCGTAAGCTATATATACGAACTGCCGCTTGCGCTCATGGTTTTTCTTTGGATGAACGACATGGGAGCGTATTGCTGTGGTTCTTTATTGCAAAAGTATATGCCGTTAAAACTGTTCCCCTCCATAAGTCCGCACAAATCGTGGATAGGCAGCATAGGCGGCGCAATAATAACACTTGCTTCCTCGCTCGCATTCGCACACTTCTTTCCCATAATGTCCCTGCCCAAATGGTTGGGAATGGCAACCGTTGTGGTGGTATTCGGAACGTGGGGCGATTTGGTGGAAAGCCAGTTGAAACGCACACTCGGTGTTAAGGACAGCGGTAAATTCCTACCCGGGCACGGAGGAGCACTCGACCGTTTCGACAGTTCATTGCTCGCCATACCGTGTGTGGTTATATACTTCTACAGTCTCGAACTAATGTAACAACAAAAGTCGGGGGAGTCATGAAAAAGGTTTTTGCTTTACTTTTTACAGTTATTTCCACAATTTCATTGAATGCACAAGTAGTGGAAAGCGTTGAGGTCGAATGGCCCCGCAAGATAGAACCCGACAAAAACATCGTAAGCAAAAACAAACTCGGGAAAAACCAAATAAGAACAGCCACATACAGCATTCTGCCTGAAACCACACCGCCCCCAAACCGATTGGAACGCTGGGAAAGCCGGAAAACGCAGATTCTGCACCTCATAAAAGACTGCAACATAGACATAATAGGTACGCAAAGAGCTTATTCCCGGCAAATATCCCAACTTGCCAAACTCAGCGGCTATTCTATAGTTACCAACTCCGACAGCATACCCCACGCAATATTATATAACAGTTCCAGACTCAAACAAGAAGCCTGCGGCTTCCTGTCTCTGACCTCCGAAAACCGATACGACCAAACGCCGCATACCTGCACGTGGGCAAAGTTCAAGGAAACGGACGGCGGAAAAACGTTCTACGTGTTCAACACATACCTTCGCACTGCAGAAGAAGCCGAAACTCTCCTGCAACAAACAAAAAAAATAGCAGGAAAAAAGCCTGTAATAATAACTGCAGACCTTTTTGCGCTGCAATACAAGCCCGCCCCGATGGTTTTTAGAGGCAAGATGAAAGATTCATACGACATAGCCCTCCACAAAACAGGCAAAGTGGGCACCTATCACAACTTCAGAATACTCAAACCCATTCGCAGGATGGACTATATATTTCTATCGCCCCACTTCATCGTTAACGAATACGACACAATAGACGAAGAATTGCAGACAATCCGTCCCGGTTCAGACCACCTGCCCGTTGTCGTGGATTTAACCATAAAATAAAACCCGCTTCTCAAGCCCTGCGAAAGAAACAACGGCAAGTACATTATCCTTCCCAACGTTAAAAACTATCGCATTCCTCACCTTTTTCATCAACAGACAGAAACACAGGTGTTTACGCAAAATTTTACGGTTTTTGCAAGTTTCTAATTATCAGGTATTTGAAACCGCCAAAAATACAAGGCACTTATTTTAAAATATGTGCCTTATATTTCAAAATATATGGCTTGTATTTTTTGCGACAAGCCATGTGTTTTTTCACACATCACGCACATAAAAAAACACAGCCGCAGAAAACGGATTTTATATTTGGAAAAGCAATGCAGACACCGCGATTTGTCCCGCACAACCCGCCAGACAAAACGCGACTGTTATTTTTCACAAAACACGGCTCATTAAAGAGAAAGAAAGATTGCTGCATTTGATTTTAATAACTACCTTTGCAAGCAAAGGCAAGTCTTAGTCATGCCCGGGAAGCTGCTGGAATTCAGTGCTAACATACTATGAATAAGACACCGGATAAATATATCTCAACACACGCTGCGTTGCAAGATGCAGTGTCCCCCAAATGTGCCGCATCCCGACCACATCATGCCCGATAAAGACACAATTTGTTGGTTCCCGATGCGCGTAACCTATGGAAGACAACTGAAAATCAAAGAATTTCTTGACATCGAGAACATCGAGAACTTCCTTCCTATGACCACACTAACGGTCAGGGAAAACAACAGAATACACCATAAGCACGTTCCGGCAATCAGCAATCTGATTTTCGTGCGAAGCACAATGAACAACCTGAACTTTCTGAAACAGACAAAAGTCTCCGCCTACCCCATGCGCTACATGACACGCAAGACATTGAACCAGAAAAACTCCGGTTGGGAAATAATCACCGTGCCCGACAGACAAATGGATAACTTCATCAGGATTGCCGGTGGTCCAGAAGAAGAATTTACTTATCTGAAACCCGAAGAACTTATAGGAAAAATAAACGGCAAAGTAAAAATAACCTCCGGTCCCTTCAAAGACGTGGAAGGAATCATAAAACGAATCCACGGCAACAAACGCGTTGTGGTGGAAATAGAATCCGTAGGCGGCATCTGCATAAACTTCGTGCCCAAATCCTGCATGATGCAAATAGAATAAACAAGCAGAACCGGAATGATTTTTCCAAATCGCCACTAAGCAAACCGTGCTTTTCATAGAACCTAACGAAGAAAAAGCCCAAGCATACATACTTGGAGTTATTATGGCACTGCTTGGGATAAACATATTTCCGGATACCAAAGTTTCGGAAGCACAATTGGACTGCGCCAAAGAACTTGCCCGACATTATGTAGAATCTGAAATTGACAAAGCGATATTCGACACCTCACAAAGGGCAAAACAGAAACAACAATGGCGGGAATGGGCAGACAATGCATGCGACGGTTTCAAAAAAACGCTTAAAACCAATAATCGTTTATATTAACAGACCCACGACACAACAACCGTGTCATAAAAAACAACATAATCACGACCACACAAGACACATCTTCAAACAATAAGCGAATAGCCAAGAACACACTGATGCTCTATATTCGCATGTTCATTTCCGTAATTGTTAGCCTCTACACAAGCCGGGTAGTTCTGCAAACATTAGGAGTTGAAGACTATGGTATATACGGTGTAGTTGGTGGTATAGTTGCAATGATGGGATCTATCAATGCTTCGATGTCAGGAGCAACATCCCGTTTTCTTACATTCGAATTAGGGAAGGGAGATTTTTCTCGACTTTCGAAAACATTTTCAAGTGCACTCATAGTACATATTATTATAGCTGTCGCTGTTTTTGTTTTAGCCGAAACCGTTGGTTTATGGTTCTTATGCAATAAACTTGTAATACCAGAAGGACGCATGACGGCAGCGCACTGGGTATATCAGCTAAGCATACTCTCTGCAATGCTTACAATAACACAAGTACCTTACAATTCAAGTATCATCGCACATGAAAAGATGGATATTTACGCTTATGTTGAAATTCTAAACGTAACTCTCAAACTTATCATCGTATATTTATTGGTGATTGGCAATTTCGATAAATTAATTTTCTATGCCATACTGATGTTTGCAGTTTCAGTAATCATTATGACGGTATACCGAATTTATTGCTTGCGAAAATTTGAAGAATGCAAATTCCATTGGATTTGGGACAAAGAGTATCTAAAGCCATTAATATCTTTTTCTGGTTGGGATTTATACGGCAATATGAGCGTTGTTTTCTTTACACAAGGCATTGCAATGCTTCTAAATATGTTTTTCGGACCAATTTTGAATGCAGCAAACAACATATCTTCAATTGTACAAGGAACCATTAAGGGGTTTGCCTTTAATGTAACACAAGCATTTCGCCCACAAATTATAAAACAATTTGCTAAGGGAAATACTACCATGGTTAACCAATATGTTATAATAGCTACACGATATACATTATTATTATTTTCATTTATTGCGGTGCCTTTATATTTTGAAGCAAACTATATTTTGCATTTATGGCTTGGTATCGTACCCACAAATACTGTTACGTTCTTGAGAATTATATTATTAGGAACGATCTTTAATCTAGCCAATAACATTATCAACATTCCCATTCATGCAAAAGGTAAAATGAAATTATTTAGTCTTATGACTGGTTCATGCTTTCTTTTATCATTGCCACTTATGTATATGGCACTAAAATTGGGAGTTTCTGCCAAGACCTCATATCTCGTTGTTTTATTAGCTTACATTGCTTGTATGCTATCATCTTTATATACTCTAAAAAAAAATATTCCATCAATAAAAATTAAACAATTAGTATCGAATGGCTACGGCAATTATATCATTTCTATTTTACCTGGTATATTTTTATCTTTGTGGGTGTCGACTATGACTTTCGGCAACATTACAAAGCTGTCCTTAATCCTTTTTCTAAATTCAGCATCACTGATTATCTGCGCTTTATATATATTTATGAAAAAAGAAGAAAGAATGAAGTGTGTTAACTATATTCATTCAAAGATTTTTAGTAAAAAACAATGGGACGATTAAAAAAAGATTTCTTTTTTATCTTTAAGAATATGGGATTTGCAAATGCCTGCAAATTGGTATTATACCCTCGGATTTGCCAAAAATTCGGAGAAAAGCATGCTTTTAATAAAGCTATAGACAAGTTCATAACAAATAATTTCAACAACATCGTTTTGAAATATTCTAATACAAATCTGCCAAACAAAACAAACATCCCCAATATTATTTGGGTATTTTGGTGGCAGGGCAAATCGTCTATGCCTAAAGTTATCAGGCAATGTTATCTTTCAATTTGCCGTAATTCTAACGGAAGAAATGTATTCTTGTTAGATAAAACGAATATCAACAAATATATAAATTTGCCAAATATTTTCTTAGAGAAACTCCAATGTGGAAAAATCGGATTAACACATTTTAGCGATATAATACGAGTTGAATTATTGAAAAAATGGGGAGGTTTGTGGATTGATGCAGGTATATTTGTAACCAAACCAATACCACTCCACCAGAGTCTTTTTTTTTCTCCCAGACTATGTATTGTACCACAAGACACCCCACACATGAACCAGTGGGTAATTGGAGTTATGGAAGCACCACCAAACATGCCTTTGTTTAACTATATATCAGACATATTAAATGCGTATTGGAAGAAATTCGATGCAGTTTTTCATTACCTTATGTTCGATTATCTGATTAGATACGGATATGAACATTTTACATGGGTAAAGGAACTTATAAAAAACAGACCTATAGAATCACCTGACTTACATTTTTCACGATATACTTTCAACCAAGAAGTTAATGAGAAAACTTTTAACAAGTTGATAAAAGACAATACTTTCCTATCACTTACATACCGCATATCATATCCAAACAAATCAAAAAATGGAAACAATACATATTATTCAGCCTTAATAAAAAAAAAATATAACAAAACCCACAATTTTTAAACAGAACAAATGACCAATTATAAATTTCTGTATGAATTTACAAACACTTAAACAATTGAAGATGCCATAATAATTTTATATATTATCAGCACAAAAATGAGTATAATAACCGAATTAAAATGGGAACAACTCCTAAATCGCACATACTTTCGAGTATGCCGAGGAGCAATTGCTCGTATTGGAAGAAACGTAAAATTTCATAACTGTCATATTATTATTAACTCTGGTTCTCAACTTGAAATTGGTAATAATTCTACAATTGAAAACACCTTTATATCCATAGTCAATGGGAAGTGTGTGTTAAGGGAGCATTGTATAATCGGTAATAAAAAAAACCATACAATGCTTAATATTGAAAGTGGTACGATTTATATCGGACATCACACAAAAATTAACGCCAAAAGATTTTGGGTACGTTTTGGAGGGAAAGTGCATATTGGAAATTACACAAATATTAATAGTGGCTCTGAAATTCGTTGCGATAATTCAATTAGTATTGGCAGTTACAATCAAATTTCTTATAACGTTAATATATGGGACACCAACACACATAATATCATGCCTATAGAAGAAAGACGTGAACTCGCAAAAAAATATTTTCCTTATTACGGCAAAGAGCTTGCTTGCCCTAAAACATCTCCCATTATTATAGGAAACGACTGCTGGTTGGGACAGAATGTTAGTATTCTAAAAGGTACGACAATAGAAAACGGTGTCGTTGTTGGTTATAATTGTATGCTCAGTGGTAATATCATTCAAGCAAATTCTACAGTTGTTTCGGTAATACAACTTAAAATAAAAAGAAATGAAAATGATACGGAAAATATACCAATTAATTTATAACAGAATTATACCTATTCAAATTGCAGGAATGAGAAATAAATTCGACAATCAATCCTCTATCAAGAATAATTTTTTTGTCAAAATTATCGGAAATAATAATTCTATAAAAATCGGTAAGAATTGCTTATTGTCCAATACAAACATAAACATTCTCGGCAATAACAACCAAATTGTTATAGAAAACAATGTACGCTTTATGGGACCATGCAAAATTATCATGGGCAGCAACTCTACTCTTCACATAAAATGGAATGCGGGGATAAGGGGAGTTGAATTTAATCTTGACAATGCAAACATAGAAGTTGGAGAGCTTTGCATGTTTAGTTACGGTATAACACTACGCAATCATGATTCACACAAGGTATTAGACAAAATCGGGAACATTGTAAACTTACCCCAAGATATAATTTTAGGAAAACATGTTTGGATAGGACAAGATGCAAAGATTTTGAAAGGATGCCGCATAGGAGAAGATTCCATCATTGGCTTTGGAGCTATTGTAACGAAAAGTTGTGAAACAGGATCCATTTTGGCAGGCGTACCCGCAAAGGTCGTCAAAAAAAATATTACTTGGAATTATTAAAATATAATGGTATCAGTTATAATCCCAATATACAACGTACAGAATTTCATAAACAGTGGAATACAGCAAATACTTCACCAAAGTTACAAAGATTTTGAAGTAATACTTGTTGATGACGGATCTACGGACGGAAGTTTAGAAGAATGTAGGAAATGGGCTGTTAAAGATACACGAATCAGAGTATTCCACCAACGGAACGAAGGAGCAGGAAGCGCGCGTAATCATGGTATAGAGGAAGCCCAAGGTGAATACCTCTATTTTTTTGATATTGATGATAAATTGGCAGAAAACACTTTAGAATACAATGTCAAAATAATGCAGCAAAAAGCCGTAGATATGATAGTTTTCGGCTATAACAATATAGAAACAACATATAAGAGCAAAACAACAGTATCTTTCCCTGACACAGAAATCATAAGCAACACGCAACTTAGAAATATATATGTTGATGAATTTATTGTAAAAGTTAATGGATTCCCATGGAATAAATTTTACAGGAAATCCTTTCTGAATAGACATAAACTTCGTTTCGAAAATCAACGCATCCAACAAGATGAAGTTTTTAATCTTCTATGTTATCAACATATTCAAAAAATGTATTTGTCATCCAAGGTACTGTACACATATTATGTATACGAAAAAGGAAATACCCGTTCATGCTTTATTCCAGACAGATTTGACATCTATAAATCTGTACGTCAGCATTTTGAACGATTAAAAATTTTATGGAAAATAAAAGACCAACGATTCGAGGACTATTTAAATAATCGTTTTTTTGTTAGCGTTTTGCAATGTATGCAATTTAATCTATCGCATCCTGACTGCCCATGGACAATGGAACAAAAGCGGCAAGAAATGAATAGAATTATGTCTGACTCTGAAACAATTTCTGCTTTTGCATATGCCAAAGGACACATTCACAATTTAGAACAAAGGCTCTACATGAAAGCTTGCCAAAATAAAAATATGCGACAATTAAATTTCTACACAAATCTATTCCATAATCTCCATAAGTTAAGAAAAAAAATAATATGAAACCACACATCCTTATTATCATGCACTACCTTGAGATTGGAGGTGCAGAAACTGCTCTTATCGGTTTGCTCAATGCCTTGGACAAGGAGCGTGTTGACGTAGACCTCTTCTTACACGACCATCGTGGCGAGATGATGCAGTTCATCCCCGACTGGGTGAACGTGTTGCCATCAGTAAAACCTTATACAATGCTTGAACGCCCGATAAAGGAACTTTTAAGGTACGGACATTGGGGCATAGCAACCGCTCGTTTGTTGGCGAAGGTCGTGAGCCGCAGACGTTATAAAGCGAGTGACAGCACACTACCCAACTCGAGCGAATTCCATTATATGGCAAAGTATACAACGCCACTTTTGCCAATGATTAATCCACAAACCACATACGACGTTGTAATAAGCTTCCTCGCTCCACATCAAATAGGCTTGAGTCGTGTTAATGCACATCGACGTGTGGCATGGATACACACCGACTACACCAAGATATGGGTGGACGCAAAGGACGAACTGCCCGTGTGGAGTGGCTACGACAAAATTGTAAGCATATCGGACGATGTGACCAAGACATTCCTGCAGACTTTCCCATCGTTGGTCGGCACGAACAAGATAGTGCAAATAGAGAATATTCTCTCGCCTGCATTCGTGCGCCAGCGTGCCGACATGGAGAATGTCGAGGACGAACTGAAACGTTTCGAGGGGGGGGTAAAAATACTCTCGATAGGAAGGTTCTGTGAGCAGAAGAATTTTAACGATGTACCCGACATTTGTAAACAACTGATTGAAGAAATGACACGATTATTATCCGTAGGTCGCTTCTCGGAAGCCAAGAACTACGACAACGTGCCCGACATCTGCCGTCGTATGGTGGAAACGGGAGTGGACGTGAAGTGGTTCGTCATAGGTTTCGGTGGCGACGAGCAACTCATTCGTGAGAAAATAGCCGAGGCAGGCATGCAAGAGCATGTCATAATACTCGGCAAACGGAGCAATCCATATCCATACATAAAAACATGCGATATTTATGTGCAGCCTTCACGCTATGAAGGCAAAAGCGTTACAGTTCGAGAAGCTCAAATGCTTTGCAAGCCTGTGGTTGTTACCAACTACCCTACGGCATCAAGTCAGATACGCAATGGCATAGACGGTGTGATAGTACCAATGAACAACGAGGGCTGCGCCCGTGGTTTAGCAGATGTTATTTCAAATAAAGCATTACAGCAACGTCTTATAGAATATCTCAAATGCCACGATTATGGCAACGAAAAAGAAGTGGAGAAAATATATCGCATAGCCGAGGAGGCTATACAATGAGACAGCGGGACATCTCGCTCGACTTAATGCGCATCATAGCTTGCGCTATGGTTGTGCTTATGCACTCTCCGATACCGACAGAAAATGCAAACGGACTATTGCTCTCGTCTTTGAGTTATTTCACAGCGCCGTGTATTGGGTTATTCTTTATGGTGAGTGGGGCTTTGCTTTTACCCCCCCCAAAAAACAGAAAGCATGAGGCAATGCCATTCTTAAAAAAACGTTTTAAGCGAGTTCTATTGCCGACCTTGGTTTGGTCGCTGCTTTATATAATAGTAAAGTTGTACAACGACAATTTAACTACTGCGGAATTTTTGAAAAGCGTTCTTTCCATACCGTTTTCTGCACAAGGACATGGCGTACTTTGGTTTATGTATACATTGTTGGGGCTTTATCTTATAACGCCGATACTTCATGCATGGTTGCAAAATGCTAAAGAACGTGAGATAAGGTTCTATCTATCGCTATGGCTAATAGCCATGTGTTATCCAATTTTGAAAATATTCGTAGATATAAACGACTCTCCAACAGGCATCCTTTACTATTTTTCGGGATATATAGGCTATTATGTGTTGGGATATTGGATGCAGCATTATGAGAATATTTTGAATTTTAAGGTATCGGTTTTGCTGATGTGTGTTAGTGGGGCAGCTCCGGTGGTTGTGAAGCTCATGCATTGGACAGTTGATTTCTATACGGTGTTTTGGTATCTCTCGGTATTTGTTGTTGCACAATGTGTATTTTGGTGGAAAGTGATGAAAAGCGCACAAATCGTGTTGCCACTGTCTGACAGAGCAAAAAGTTTACTGACATTGTTTTCAAACTTATCATTTGGCATATACCTTTCACATATAATCATAATGCGACATATCGTATGGGAAATGCCATTTGTCGTACATATTCAATCGCAATTGCTTCAAACGATTATTGTGGCATTCTTGACTTTGGTGCTTTCGTTTGGCGTGTCATTGGCTTTTAGCGTTACACCATTGGCAAATGCCTTTGTAGGATGGCGCAAGAAGTGATTTCTTTAATATATAATACTGCTTATCCACACTTATTTATGATACCCAAAGTTATCCATTACTGCTGGTTCGGGCGCAATCCTCTGCCAGAATCTGCAAAGAAATGCATTGCAAGTTGGCGCAAGCATCTGCCCGACTATGAAATAAAAGAATGGAATGAGGACAATTTTGATGTCAACATCATTCCGTATACCAAAGAGGCATACGAAACCAAGAAGTATGCATTCGTAAGCGATTACGCCCGCTTTTGGATATTGTATCATCATGGCGGTATCTACTTTGATACAGATGTCGAGGTAATACGTCCAATGGATGATATAATAAAGCGAGGGGCTTTCATGGGGCGTGAAGCAGGAGCTTTCGTAAAAAATATTTGTAATGCAAATGCGATTGGAGAAGAAAGCGAAACAGCCTTAGGTGTTGCTCCCGGGCTCGGACTTGGGGTTAATCCCGGGCTCGGACTGTATAAAGAATTTCTTGATTTATATAATGGATTGAATTTTATAAATACAGATGGTACATTGAATACCAAAACTATCGTTTGCTACACCACAGAAATACTCTTAAAGCATGGACTTGATGGTAACAATAATGCGCCCCAAGAGGTTGCTGGAGTATGGATTTATCCATCAGATGTTTTCTGCCCAATAAATCATACACAAGCAAACAAACTCAACATAACAAGCCGTACTGTTAGCATACATCATTATGATTGCTCATGGCTAAACCACAACACGCTGAGTTACAAGCTACATTTGCTTAAAAATTGGTTGGCACGAAGAATGGGAACAAAATTTGTGAACCGCTGCGCAGAATTTATTAGAATAACAAAATGATCGAAGCAAAGGCATATAGTTTTTTCTATTTGTTACTTGTCTCTATATATTCCATAATGTTATATGTGAAATATTCAAGGAAACAAGAAACAAATGTTTTTGTATATAAAGACGAGCCTATAGGGAAATTACCTATTTTTATGGCATTCTTAATTCTGTTTATAGGTTTACGTCCTGAAAGTTACGTCTTTGTTGATATGATGAATTACATAGAGACCTATCATGCATTTTATGAAAACACACAATTTGTATGGGATTGGACAACAGAAAATTTTATTTTTGACAATATCTTTGCATATATAGGTTCTCGAAATTTGGGAACATCATTTTTCTTTGTCATTATAGCTGCAATATACTTCGGATGTGCCTATTGGGGGATAAGACGTTTGTTTCCACGAGACACGGCAATTGCATATCTTACTTTTCTTGGTGCCTTTTCCACATTCAGCTACGCAACAAATGGAATAAAGGCCGGAGCTGCAGCATCATTATTCATACTCGCTTTATCATATTACCGGAAATGGATAATTTGCGTGCCTTTGCTTATAATAACATTGGGATTTCATCATAGTATGATAATGCCTATTGCTGCATTTGTTTTGACAATGCTTGTAAAGAATCCCAAACAGTTCTTTTGGGGCTGGCTATTCTGCTTAATTTGTGCGGTAGCTCACGTATCTTTCTTCCAACAACTATTTGCAGGTTTAGCAGATGAAAAAGCTGCAAGCTATCTTAATTCAACAAATACAGATTGGGGTGGTAAAAGTGGCTTTCGCATAGATTTCGTGCTTTATTCTGCCATGCCAGTATTGGTTGGCTATTACGCTATTTATAAGCATAAAATAAAATCCAAAGTTTATGACCTGTTGCTTAAGATATATCTCACGACCAATGGTATTTGGATGTTATGTATGTATGCCGAATTTACCAATCGCATTGCCTACTTATCATGGTCAATATATCCTTTGGTTTTAATATTTCCTATTTTAGAAATCGGCTGGGGCAATCGCCATTATAAGACTGTAGCAAACGTTTTTTTTGCACATTTGGCATTTACTCTATTCATGGAGATACTGTATTATTAATCAGAGAAAGCTGTAATGAGTAACTATAGAATTTCTGTACTTATGGGCATATACAATTGTGCTCCGACCCTTCAAGAGGCGTTAGATTCGCTTTATGCCCAAACCTTTCAAGACTTTAAAATTATTCTGTGCGATGACGGCAGCAAGGACGAAACGCTCGCTATTGCCGAGCGTAACGCCAAGGAACATCCAGGAAAAGTTATAGTGATAAAAAACGAGAGGAACATGGGGCTAAACCACACTCTCAACCATTGCTTAGAATATGCCGACACGGAGTATTGCGCGCGTATGGATGGCGACGATATATCCATGCCAGAGAGATTTGCGAAGGAAATACGATTCCTTGACGAACACCCGAAATACGCTGTGGTGAGCACACCAATGATTTATTTCGATGAAAAAGGTGACTTTCGCAAAGGAAAAGGTAATGGAGAGGTTAAAAATAAAGATTTTGTATTAGGAACCCCTATTTGCCATGCGCCTTCTATGTCGCGCACCTCTGTTTTAAATGCTGTTGGAGGATACTCCGTGAGTAGAAAACTACTCAGAGTAGAGGACTATCACCTTTGGTTTAAGGTATTTGCCGCAGGACACAAGCTCTTTATGCTTGATGAATGTATGTATAAGATGCGCGATGATCGGAATGCCATAGCACGCCGCAATTGGCTCACTCGGCGCAATGAGGCGTATGTGAAACATATCGGATACAAAATGATAGGTTTACCATGGTGGTATCAAATCTACAGCTTAGTTCCTATCCTTAAATATTTTGTCCCCAAATGGCTTTACAGCCATTTCCACAAAATTTGACAACATCCCCCAAAAAACTCTCAAAAATGAAAAAGAAGAAAATAGCATTTGTAGTGGCTATACCAGGCACAGCCGAATCCTTTCTTACAAACCATTTAGAGGTACTCACAAAAAAATATGAGGTGTCATTGATAGCAAATTTTCCTGATAATTATTACAATGCACATTTCTGTGAAATGAATATACGCTACATCAATGCGCCAATTGTGCGTAAAATAAATATCATAAAAGACTTTACAGCCCTCTTTAAGTTGCTCAAAATATTTAAGATAGAGAATTATGACTCTATTCACTCTATCACGCCAAAGGCCGGATTATTGTGCTCTATCGCATCATGGATGGCAGGAATAAAAGTACGAATTCACATCTACACTGGACAGGTATGGGCTACACGAAGCGGGATGATGCGCTACATACTAAAAATGATGGACAAAACAATATCCTTACTTGACACACATATACTTGTTGATGGAGAAGGGCAAAGACAATTTCTTATTAAGGAAGGAGTAATAAGGGCAAAGAACAGCCAAGTGCTTGCCCATGGCTCAATTTGTGGCGTAAAGTTGGAAAATTTCTGTATTTCAGAACAGACGCGTATGAATGAGCGCAAAAAATTTGGCTTTAAGAATGATGATGTGGTGTTTGTTTTTCTTGGCAGACTGAATCATGACAAGGGAATCGGTGAAATTTACGAAGCATTCAATAGGCTTGTCGCAGAATGTTCCAAAGCAAAATTGTTGTTCTACGGCAGTGACGAAGAAGAATTTGATAAGAAAGTATCGAACTATCCTAATATAAAGAGAGGCTGGAATTTTTTTTACCCAGGGCTAACAAAAACTCCTTATAATGCTCTTCAAAGTGGCGATGTCTTTGTGCTACCCACATGGCGTGAAGGATTTGGCATGAGTGTGATAGAGGCGCAAGCTCTTGGTCTTCCCGTCATTACATCTGATGCTTATGGTGTGTGTGATGCGAGTGTGCCTAATGAGACAGGACTCCGTTGCAAGGTGAACGACCCTGAAAGTCTTTATACTTGTATGAAAGTGTACTATCAGCATCCGGAAATGCGCAAGAGACATGGGATGGCTGGCAGAAAAAGAGTAGAGAAATACTTTGACCACAATATCGTTACAAATGCTTGGGTTGAATTCTACAACAACTTATTTACGACTAAATGATAAAAGATATGCATATTGACAGCAATGCATTGGATATGTTAAGCGAATGCGTTATTATCGTGAACGATATGCCTGTCCATCGGCATAAGGACACTGCGGAGACTGTGATTTTGTTGTGGGACCGTTAGATTAAATAATCTATGAACTTACCGTTTCGCCTAACGATAAAGAGACATCATGAAATGCAGCGCATCCACCTCTGCCATACCGAAACCAAGTATTGGAATCAGATAGCTAATGATATTCACAAGATGGTAGATGCGTATATAGATGTCTATAAATCAATCGCTCCCCAAAAACAAAGCGACTTGTAACACAAAACAATTACACATAAACTATACGCAATAATCAAACAAATCCTCTTTTCCCTATAAAACCCTAATAGCTCTGCCTAAAAGGAAGTTTTACTCTTCCCGGGTGTGGGGGCGGCGGGGGAAGGTGTCGCGTTTATAGCCTACGGAGTCCATCATTTTCCACAGAGTTTCTTTCAGGTCGTCTCCGGGAGCGAGACCGAGCTTTTTGCGGATGTTTGAACGGGTCGTGGTGATGTTCGACTCGTTTTTCTGCAAAATGCTGCATATTTCCCCCAATTTCCTTTCCTGCATAACCAATCGACAAACCTCTCTCTCCGAAGGCGTGAGTGTAGGAAAAGCCTTACCAATGGCATTTTCATTGAATTTTTTGGAAAAGAAATAGCGTTTCATGTTGTACATAACGTTTTTCTGTGCTTTCTTGCCAAGAATATCAAACACCGCGCCGATTTTGTCATCGGTCATTTCCTGTTCGGCAAGTTTTACGTAAGCCTTAACTTGCTCACGGCGGAGATTGAATACCGCAAAGAGCTCTTCGTCTTCCTTTTTCAAATCCAGATTCTCTTTTTGTATTTTCCGGGTGCTCCACACCAAACTGCTGCCAAGGCATCCGAGCAATAAAAAGGTTACCACAAGAATTGCGGCAAGGATTTCAAACCACCGGTCGTGGGTTATTAATGCGCACACGGTATATACCAACAGCGAAAGAAGACTCAAAACCAACGGGTCATGCCGCTGACAGGCAATAATGGATAGGGCTACATTCAAAACCATCAGGGTTATGTTTCCCATGAGCAGTGTTTTGTGAAGCCCCGTAAGCAGTTCCACATTGTTTGCCGATATATATATCATTTGCAAGGATATTGCGTAATGAATTGTATATATGACAATGCGAAGGGCATTTGAGAGTTTGAACCACTTCTTTATATATCCCACAAAAGAAATGGTTGCCACAATCTGGAGCAAGCTCAACAATATTATGAAAAACAGGCGTGATGTGGCTATGGCTTTAGGCAGAAAAAGCACCGAAATCAATGTTATCTGGAGCGTGTAGTATATGAGCGAAAGCAACTGCTGACGTCCGAGAAAAGATTCCTCCCGATAAATGAATCGCGATACGAAATTCTTTTTTTCAAGGGGTTCGTGAGGTGAAAACATTGTGTAAATTAATTGTTTTGGCTCTTATTGATGTTTTTTGACGTGTAAATTTAAGGAAGATATTTGACATTGACTATTTTTGACTGTATGAAAATTTGGTATTGTGGCATTTCGTTTATATCTTTGCAGTGATTCAAAAAGACAATCGGCAGGTTTGAAAAACTCCGATTGCGAATCAGCAAAAACTGCTTAGACTGATTTTCACATTTTCAACTCTTATTTATTATGTTCAGCCCCCACGAGTGAATCGCCGGGGCTGTTTTTGTTTTATGCTCCAAAGAAAAACGGGATGAAAAGCCTGCATTTTCCGCGATGCAGGATAAAACGGCAAAAACATACAGTAAAACACCGAAAAGTGTTCGTGAATTTTGGCTGGAATCTATAAGTTGTCGGCATCCGCATTGCTTTCCAGCATCCGGAAAAGGCGGGAAAAACCAACACGAGCTATCAGGAAACAAAATGGAAAACTGTAAAAGCCGAAAAACTTAATAATTGAATCAAAGTATTTGGCGAGTGCCACAAAAAATTCTGCCAAACGGCTGACACTTCCGCGTTTTAGGGATTATTACATGGAGAAGAAGAAAAGATTTACCCTAACGTGAAGGAAAATCAAGACATATTGCTCTTGCGATACTCCGAAGGCGTAACGCCGAAACGCTTTTTGAACGCTTTGCTCATGGCAGGCAAATCCATATAGCCCGTATTTATGGCTATTTCGCTTATTTTCCGCGAAGTATTGGCTATCTGATCGGCACAGCGAAGCAATTTCTTTTCACATATCCAAGACGCGAAACTCGTACCAAGCTCCCTGTAAATATAGGAACTCATGTCGTCGCGCCCAACATTTATAGCATCGGCTATTTCGTCAATATTCGTGTTGCTCTTGTATATGGGATTATCGTTTTCCTGCTCCAACAGTTGGTTTATCTTCTCGCTTATTTCCCTGTAAACAGCACGGTTCCCCACTTCATCACGCATTGCCTTGAGATAGCGTCCGTAAGTGTGGTTGGAACGCAGCACCATTGCGCCGAGCAATACATTACATATAATATGCGGAAGGATGTACGTGTAAAAGTAAGTGGTCAAAGAGGCAGAAAACACCACAACATACAACAGAATATTTATTGTTTCCGCATCGTTCTCGGGACGCGACTTATATTCACTCGATTCGAATTTTCTGTGTCGCAGGTTGCTCACGAACGACTCCACCAAGACTGCGAGCATTAGCAAACAGACCGCCAGCATTATGGTCAAGAAATAAATTCTGCCATAAACAATGAAATAATTGTCGGCATCAAATAGTCCTTCGAATGAGAAAATGGGTTCGTAAAGCCCGAGAATACGGCACAGAAGGCTAAATACCAGGAACATGAACCCATATTGTATGATTAAGAACCATATAAACAAGTTGCGATAGTAATCCTTGCCGAAATGAGCCGTCGCCATCATCATGAACACGGAAAACACGAAATACAAGGTGCACACCGGCAAAGAGCTATATACCTCCACACCCTGCGGATGCACTATGGTGGCAGAGAGCAATACGTTAACGATGAGGAGAATATAGAAACATATAAACAGTTTGCGGCGCACCTGAAACGGACCATCCTCCAAACCATTTCCCAGCCTGATGAACTTTACGGTTACAGCCGTAAGAAGTATCACGAGCAGTATGTCAGTTACGTAGAAAAGCGTTGTCATTATTCTCTTTTTATCGCTTTGCGAATATAATAAAATTTATTAATACAAGCAAATCCGTAACTCGACAAAAAGCTTCGGCATATATTTTTCGCCATTCCAAACACCTGTAAAACAAGAACTCGTACGGGTGTTAAAAAACGTCAAACAATACAGACAAATCGGGAACATTCTACCTCGGAAAACCGCAAGACGCATAAATATACACATACAGAACGTACAAAAAAACGTGTCCGGGGAACTTTGTTTCGTTTCCCCGGACACGTCCTCCATCAATGTGATTTCAAGTAAGAGATAAGATCAATCCCCAAAGTTTCCTTTGTTCTGAAAGCCGACATCGTTTCTCCACTCCACCGACTCACACGTACCATTATCGTCAAAGGATTTATCATAATCGAAACGGCGTGAATCGGCATGGTCTGGCTGCCCTGGTATCGGGCTTGCCGAAAAAGCCTGCGCGTTTTCAATCTTTATTACTTCAAATTGCGGTTTTATATATTCCTTTTTCATTATCTTCAAATATTGAGAATTATTTTACAGACACCTTGTTCTTGTTCACGAGATATATTCCGGCCGGCAGGTTCACGGTCTGCGTGTCGCCCGCAATCATGTCGAGACGCTCCACAACCATTCCGCTCATGTCGTAAACCACCACGACTGCATTTTTCAAGGCATGAATTTCAATGCATCCTGCACCCGGAGCAACCTCTACGCCTGTTTCTGCGGCTTTAGCGGTTTCAATTCCGGTTACATCGCCGAAGTTTTCGCCGAATGTCACATTGAACGCTCTCGCCGACGTATTTCCACCATATTCATATACGGCACGGAACGGATAGCAATAGAGATAATCCCCACTTATGTTCTTTGAATTTAGGAACATGTTCTTACCGAAGTAGAAATAGTTGCCTGCAGTTTTTTCGAGTTTCATACCTGCATACGAAGCCTTGGGAGTGAATGTGAACGCACTGCCGTCAAGTTTTCCTGTAGAAGTGTCGCCGGTGTAAAGACCTCCTGTCTTTGTAGCTTCGATATTCGAGCCGTACTGCTTAATAACGAATGACGTTTCGGTTTGGTCGGTTCCGTTTTCCACTTTCACCATATACGGCACATCTGCCTCGGTTTTTCCGGTTGACGAAGTGTAAGCCACAAAATGCACATCCGACTTATAGTTCATGGGATTGCCGTCGGGCGCAGAAGTACTGATGAAATTGTCTTTCTGCATTGCCCAAACCGAAAGCGAAGTTCCGTCAGCGTTCGTGTACAAACCTTTGTCGTCAATGCTGATAGTGAAAGGCAGCATGACAGTAGCCGTAGCCACCTTGCCATTCTCGTTGGTTGTAATCTTACGGGCATATTCCACATACTGTTCTGCCGGAACTGTAATGCCATACGGCGCAAAGAACGGCTGTTTGTCAGTAATTTTCATATTATTGCCGGAATAGAACACCGAACCGTCCTGAAGTCTGGAAGCATAATTGTAAGTTCCCGCGTTAACGCCCTTGGGCAGATAGACAAGAGTATTGGAAGAAAGACCGTCGCGCAAATTTTCGAAAGTAACTTTGTCTGTTGCCACAACATTATTCAATCCACTCAAATCAACATAAAGAACCTGATTAGACGCAACATTATTTTCGGTCATAGATTGCTCAAGGCTGCTCCAGATTTGCTCCGTGGACAGACTACCAGCCACTTCTGCGCCCTGATCATTGACCGTGGTTACTTTTGCTCCATACATCGCGACGGTCTCATCCCCATCATAGCATGTGGAATCATATATTTTTGTAAGATCAACCTTTGGTTCATAAGTTCCCTGGGAAAGCTCCACGCTCATCCTGTAATAAGCAAAACATCTGTGCTCTCCTCCCGTTGTGGGAGCAATATTGTAACGAGGCTCATCGGCAACAAACAGATAAGCAGTGCCTTTTTCGCCCACTGAAAGCTCGAAAGTTTTGAATTCTCCGGCACCGGGTTTGGTCTGAGCCTTATATGCTTCGATTGAGAACGGATATTCTTCAAGCTGGCGCACATCGCCGGAAGTACTTGTGTTGTTAAGTTCGTCAATATTACTGAAACGGAAAGGAACTGTTCCCGCCAAAGTTGTGGAAACCTTGGTATTGTAAACCGCATTCGGATCATAGCCTTCGTAAAGTTTCGTGCCTTTGCCGCTTGTCCAGTATTCCGAGTTCACAAAATTGTATCGCGACGTACCGTTTCCCTCGCCGTTATAATATGTATTGTCTGCGTAGTTGCTCTTAAGGTTCTCGAACAAGAAAGAACACTCTGCTCCCCCGCCGTCCGGCACATAGAACTTAAATTCTCCGCCTCTGACTTCAAAGTTGTTCATGTCCAGAGTTTGTTTTACGCTTTGACCGCCGGATTTTTCCTTACATACTACGTCCAGGCTGCTGACATAAGGATTAAGATATTCCATTGTCAGCTCCACTTGTACTATAGCTTTGGTATTTTCTTGGAGACCTTCCACAGCAAACTTCACTGCATCGTTGTTTAGGTTGTTAATCTCCACTGTTTGTTCGCCGCTCGAAGCATTTACAGCCACAGTTTTCACCACATTGTCCTTGTCCGTTCCGAAAACCTTCAATGTGTAATCGCTGCCTGCCCAAACTTTTTCATAAGATGCGGCAGAAGAAGTAATTTTTCGGTTAAACTCCGCATCAAAATTGGAAGCCATTGTTACATAACCGTCATACGTATTACCCGTAAATCCTCCTACATATTTTCCATGAATCTTTCCGTTTTCTATTTCAAACGTAACTCCGTCTCCAACACTATTTGAAATCTTCAAGTCATTTGCAAACAAGGTTAAATCAAGATATTTATTTCCACATCTCAAATGTTTATTCTCATATACCCACTCCGTAGGAGTTGTAGTAAACTTCAAATCAGTATTAAGGTAATAAGCAGTTCCGTTTTTATAGGCAACAATCGAGACAAAGCTCTTGCTTGCGTTGCTTCTAATAACTTTCAATTTCGCGCCGGTGATACGATAGCCGACGGGAAGGACAGTTTTTCCGTCTTGAAGCGTTACGTTCATGGGAGACTCGGCATAGTATGTATCATTTCCCAAAGCGAACCAATTTTGTCCGTTTACGCTGAGCGAAGAAATGTTTTTCATCGAAGCATAATCCCCGGCAACTCCGTTTTGTACGGCATCGTCTTGATAAAGCAGGTTATACGCCACAACGTCTTTGACGTTTTGGTAATTGTAACTGTAGTATGTTTTGTTATTTTTGGTATTCTTCTTAATCTCTCCCAAATCCAATTTATTTATAATGGAGTTTGGCAGAAACTGACATTTCCCAATGCTTTTGAAGGAGACATTGTTTCGCTAAAGCCGTCGGTAGTGAAAAATATCTCAAAAGATTTGATTGTTACACCATAAAAACCATCCGAAGAGCGTGCGAGCAAGAAATACAAATGATTTCCCATATCCTCTCCGGCTTTCGACTGGCGTTCAATGGCATATTCCTTATTGTCGCCGGCGGTTATTCTTGCAACTGCCTTGTTATTGCTCTTGTCGAACCGGTCGTTTGTCTCATAAAAAACTTTATTCATGGACGCAAAATCAAAATTGGCATAATTCTTTTCGTCCATGTTGTTTTGCAAAGTAATGCTGTAGCCGGTAAATCTGTAACCTTTAGGCAGAGTTACCGACATGTAAGAATCATATTGTTGTCCTCCCATAAGAATCAAACCTTCCCCGTTTTGAGAAACATTTATGTTCGCTGCAGGATTACTCAAATCTCCCGCATCAGTAAGATTCGCATCATCGGCAACCGTTATAGTTAGCGGAAGCTGGTCATGTTTCCATAAAGAGTTCCAACCATTTTGAAAACCGACCTCACTGCTGCTTGTCAAAGCCGCAATTAATTTACCCGTTTGCGGCGAAACGAAAACATTTTGAGCGTTCGCGCCGCTAAATACCGATAGGAAGCCGATAGCTGCAAGCATCAACCTCCCTTTCCTAAATAATTTGTTTTTTTTCATGTTTATTGTTTTGTATCTGTAGTTTGTTTATTTTGCACTTGTGGACTAATCATATTTGACTTGTGGACCGGCGCAGAATGCATCTGCACTTTGTTTTTTGTTTCATTCAGCCTGTGTTCCTCCGAACACGGCCGCAAAATTGAAGATTTCAAAACTTGTTATGCTTGTTAAATGTGGATTTGTTGTTGTCATATTCCGAAAAAATTTTATTGCGCTTTTTTGCCCCTAATGTCTCAAGCAACAATTTTCCACATTGTCATTTGAGCAAAAAGACTTGGCAACTACACTATAAATCAAATTGTTTTACTATTTTTGTACACACTGATACAAACTTATATGCGCTTATAATTGCCCGCATAACAAACAAAAGAAATAAATGAAATATAGCTTGCGTTTCTCGATCCGAAACTTTTTTTTGCGCGAAATATCTTTCTTGGGAAGACAACGTTTCATGACGTTGCTTTTCTACGAAGCGGTGCTGACAGTAGGGTTAAGTTTCAAACTTTTCGGGCTTACCGGAATAACGGAACCGTGGTTTTTCACCATAAATGCGCTGTTCCTCGGAGTGGTTTTGATATTGTTCCTATTATATATATTGCGTGTCATATCGCTCAAGGCATGTTTGTATGCCACTACCATAGTTTCGCACGTATTCCTGTCGTTGGAAACAATCATCTTCATAAGCGACAGTTCGGATGCCACAGACCACCTTGCGCTTGCCAACATTGTTTTGCTTTCGCTCAACAGTCTCTACTCCACAATGGCATATCTGAAATGGAATTCCTATCTGCAGGGCTTCCTTACCGTTGCCACATGCGCCATTTCCATGTGTCAGATTCACAGTCCCTCACTGCGCGAATATCTGCTGCTGATTATCATTACTTTTGTCATGTCGTTCTTTTGCAGCGAAAGGCTTGTTGCAAACGCCACTCTCTTGAACAGCGAAAACGTCAAGTTCAAACGCGAAGAGCAAGAACTTCATTTCTTGTTCAGAATGAAACGCGAACAAATGCGTTCGTACATTTTTCTCGGAAGAAAGACATATCCGTCATCGATTGTGGAAAAGCTGGTGAACGATTTGGATCCGGAGACGGCGAGAAACCTCATTATAAACATGCACGCCTATACCACCGAAGCCAAATCAGTTCTACGAAGACTGAGAAAGAATCTGCCGGAACTCACGCCCTCGGAGCGCGACATTTGCCTCCTTATTATTCTCGGCAAAAAGCAGGGCGAAATATGCAGGCTGCTCAACAAAAGCAAGAGCAACATAAACACGCAGCGCGTGAACATACGCAAAAAACTAATGCTCAAACCAGAAGAAAACCTATACGAATCCCTGAAACGAGCAGTGGAATCACATCGCAAACAAACGCAATATTAAGCGCATCACATGCCAATAAAACAGCCCGGTTTTTGACCCGTAAAAAAACATATGCCTTATAACAAAAAATACAAGGCACTTGTTTTAAAATAAGTGCCTTGTATTTTAAAATATATGG